>JGI10211J14876_10000717_pt1 | contig 14225 bp, 25 predicted proteins | sample Etolagsediment_FD_14876 | JGI IMG/M metagenome (IMG submission 14876)
ATGGCTTGTAATTGTTCAAACTTATTAACTGGAGGAATTTTAAAATCTTGTGATTTTAACTCTGGTGGGGTTGAGAAAATTTATATTACTGACCACTGTAACGTTTCTAGTTATACTGAAGCTAATTCAGAAGTAACTGCGATATCAATGGAAAGTACTACACAATTTTTTGAATTCCAATTCAATAGAAATACATCATCTTACGCTGAGAATACAGTAATCAATTTAGAGGCTGGTTCAACATACTACGAACAAACTGTAACATTAGTGTTAAGTAGAAGAGATAAAACTAAGGCTGAGGCTATCAAAGAATTAACAGCTGGTCAAAAACAATTATGGATTATCGTTAAAGATAGTAATGGATTGTATTGGGCATTTGGTAAGGATAGTGGAGCTTACGTTACTGAAATCACTGGTGGTAGTGGTACAGCTAAAGGTGACGCTAACGGATATAATATCGTATTTACGGCTGAGGAAGCGGATAACGCCCCAGAAGTAGATAGTACTATTATCCCAGCTTTATTAACACCAGCACCTTAATAAATAATTTCTATAATAGTTCTATAAAAGAGGGTGGGATTAATTTCCCATCCTTTTTTTTTTATATAAACGAAAAATAATAAAATTATATTTTATAAAAAGAAGATATGATTTTAATTACTAAAAATAGGTCACAAGCGGTTCATTTAACTTTGAATGAAAAAAGTCAGTATGTTCAGATTGGTGTACAACCATATTTCTTATTTGTATTCCAAAATGAGAATGACCCAAACGCTACAATAAAATTCACAGCTGAGGATGGTTCAACATTACCAGATAGATATAATGAATTTAGAATTGTTGAGGATGGTGGTGCGATTGATTTGTTAGATGGTGTTATATGGATGACAGGAAACACATCTCAATGGACTTATGAGGTATATGAAGCCCCTGTTCCTTTTTCAGCTGATACATTGGATATTCAATACACAACAGGTAAAATATTAGAGAAGGGTAGAGTTCAATTAAATGGAAACGATATCTACATAAATGACATATATAAATAATTTAAAAAATGGGAATATTTAATTTTAATAAAAATAATAAGGTTGAGATACCAATGGAAACACCAAAGAAACAAGGTGGTGATAGTATAGAGAATATCTTTAATTTAAGAATGGAAAATTCACTTCCAGTTATTAGAGAAGAAAGAAGTAAAGAATGGGTTAAATATCAAACTGATGAAGGGGAAGAATATCCTACATATTTGGAAAACTTATTTAATACATCACCAACTCATCAAGCGATTGTTGAGACAAAGAGTTTAATTGTATCTGGGGATGGTTTTGAGGTTGAAGATACAAACCTTACAGAAGAACAAAAATTAGAGTTATACAAACTTTTAGAATACATAGATGGTAAAAGAGACATCGAAGACTTTATAAGGGATTTGGCGAAAGATTTGGAGTTATATGGTTCAATAGCTATTGAAGTTATTTGGAGTTTAGATTTCACAAAGATTGTAAGATTAAACAGAATATCACCAAAACATATTAGAAGTGGAAAGTATGAAGAAGGTGAGATTAAATGTTATTACTATTCAAGAGATTTTAGTGATAGATATGAGGATGTTAAAGAGATAAAATCATTTGACATCAACGATAAAGAAAATCATAGACAATTACTTTATATGGGGACACAAATGGTTTCAAATGAATACTATTATGAACCATCGTATTTGGCTTCAACAAATTGGATACAATTAGAAGGACAGACAGGTTTATTCTATAAGAGTTTAATGGAGAATGGATTTAACCCATCAGTGGTTGTAAGAATGTTTAGAAAACCTGTTTCACAAGAAGAAAGAGATGATGTAGTTAGAGGATTAAAACAATCATTTGGTGGAGTTAAGAATAGTGGTAAAGCGATTGTAATGTTTTCAGATGGTAAAGAATTGGCACCAGAAATAGAACCAATATCGGTATCTAACCTCGATAAACAATACACAGTATTGGCGGACCAGATACAATCTAAGATACTTACAGGTGGTAGGGTAACTACACCATCATTATTTGGTATTAACATACCTGGTAAGTTAGGAGATAGTGATTTTGAGACACAGGTTGAGGCGTTTAATAAATTTGTTATTAGACCTAACCAACAATTCTTAAACAGAATTATAAACAAATTATTTTCAATAAATGGGTTGGATGTTAATTTCCAAATCAAACCATTGGAATTATATAAAACTAATAAAACAGAAAACTAATATATTATGGCTACATTTCAATCATTCGTAACAGAATATTATTTAAAAAGTTTCACACCCATATCACAGAATGTTGATATTACTGAGGTAACTCCTCATTTGGAAACAGTGGAATTAATAAACACAAGAGAGTTGATAGGAAAACCTTTATATGATGATTTAAAAACTAAGTTTATCAATCAGACATTAGACGCTAATGAAATTCAATTGGTTGACTTATTGAAGAGAGGTATATCATATAGAGCCACAGCTGAATGTATTCCATTCTTATCAATGAAGATTACATCAAAAGGGGTACAAACTCTTAGAGGTGATTATTCAGAAACACCAGGTCTTAATTCAATCAAATACCTTAAAGCTGAGTTGGAGAATAAGGCGGAGTATTATGAACAAAGAGTTATCGAATACTTATGTAAAAACTCTAAATACTTTCCTTTATACAACACATCAGATGATATTGAAGGTATTATTCAATCTTCAGAAACAAGATACGACAGTGATATATACATTGACGATATGGATAACCTACGATTAAATAAGTACCTTTACGGACCTAACAAAAATAGTTAACGAAAATGAATAAGATTGGTGTATTTTTATTATCAGCTTGTAGTTTTATACTACCCATCAAACCACTTGTATTAATAGTGGTTGGTATAGTTTTATTAGATACAATAATTGGTGTATACGCTACCATAAAAATGAATGGTAAAAAATCATTTAGGTCTGGGAAGTTATTTAATATTGTACCAAAGGTGTTTTTTTACTCTGTAACGATACTTCTATCGTTTCTGATGGATAAGTATGTATTAGGTGGAGAACTATTCTCTATCCCCTTCTTATTAAGTAAATCAGCGTGTGTGTTATGGAGTTTTATCGAAATTAAGAGTATTGACGAAAATTTACAGAAGTTGGGTAACAAACCAATTATGGAAACAATTAAAAATTTAATTGGTGGTGTTAAGAATATAAAAAAAGATATTAACGATTTAAAGAAATGATGGTAGTTGGAATGATACTGGCTGGTGTATGTTTATGGATGATAATCACATATAATTAAAAAAAAGAGGGTTAGTGATAACCCTCAATTTTAAAGTAACAAGAACTTTACCTAACAATTTTTACGTAATACAAAGATATAATATTTTTTTTATTAAATCAACTAATCTGTCCAAATATTTTCATCTTTTTTTATTGTAACCACATTGAATATTTTTCTCCAAAAATTTCTATGTATACATACTCCCTCAACTCTACCACCATCACCACTTTGTGATTTCCATTCAATACCATCACCATTTTCTTGATGATTATTAACAAACTCTCTTAATTCATCTGATTGGATGAAGAACGCCTCTTCCCAATCTGGAAAGTAATAAACAAAGTAGTCAGCTTCAGATGACATTATACCACTATCATTACCACTACAAGATGTTTCAATAAAGATATTCCATGTCATAAACCCTTTGATGTATTCATATCTATCAGTCTTCACCTCAAAGGTTAAATCATTCTCAGTTGAAGAGGTTAATTTAAAATCATATTTTTTATCATTTCTAAATTCAGAAACTTTATATTGGGGTCTTTTATTGGTAATATAATCAGCGATTACTTTCTCACCTTTATTACCTTGTTCTAAATCATTAGTCCATTTACTCATTGTTACGTTAAAAATTGTTAGTTTTGTTATTTACTTATAAATATGTGGAAATTTATTTTTTTTTATTTTTATTGAAATATTTTTTTATTTTTTCTCTCAACCTATAAAATCTATCAACATCTTTATCTGTATAATCGTAACCTTCTGGTTTATTTTTTTCATGTACTTTTTGTAAACCATCTCTTAATTCATAGAACCTTAGAATATTTTGATAGTCTTCTTCACCCAATATTCTTTTTATTGTTTCCAGTGTTGGTGAGGGAAACATCTCAAAATTCTCTTCATAAGTATCATTATTGATATTCTCATCATATTGTATCTCTTGATTGGTTAATTTATTAGATAGTTGAAAAACACAATTGCGGTATGTTAAAAACATATAGTTTTCCAAATCATTCATATTTATTTTATCTTGTTGGTATTTTTCAAATAATTTGATTAATACTTCTTGATATACATCTTCGGTATCATACTTACCCTTTAACTTATTGAAGTAACCAGATAAGTAGTATTCCCATTTTCTTCTATTCTTATTTAAAACATTTATAATCTCATTCATATAATAAAATATATATATGACTACTAATGTTTTCCCAGTTGAAGAAGATAAACCACTACAACAAATATGTATGACCACTACAACAAATATGTATAAGTACTACAACAAATATGTATAAGTACTACAACAAATATGTATAACTCAATAACAATAATAATAAATTAGAATAATAAATTAGAATAATAAATTAGAATATATATTTTATTATTTTATTCTGGATAGGATATATATATTATATTATTTTTCTTTTGTTACTTTTCTTTTATTGGAAAATATTTCTTCAATTAGTTGAAATATCAAAAAAAATTTAATAATTTTGTAATATATTTTGAACTTTTAAAAATTTCAACATATTTATATACAAAGAGAGTAAACTCTTACCAATTAAATCTGGGTGTTGGAGGGGTCATGTCCTCCAACTCTACTTCCCAAAACAAGTAGAAATAAAAATAAGTAGATAAAAATAAACAAATGGAAAATTTTATTAAATTACAAATCAACAAAGATTATACATTATACCAAAATGTAATTATATCTTACCTTCAATCTTTTCAAGAGAATAACAAATACTACTACGCTGGTGTAAAAGAATTATCTTCAATATTGAATATACCAATTAGTTCATTAAATAATTCAATTAATGATTTAATTAAAAAGAAAGTAATCTTCAAATCTAAAGATAAAAAACATATCCAACATACATTCAATAATCGTAGTGCTATTGTATTAGTAGATAAGAATAATCCTTATCCAACGAATGATACATCAAACATTAAACCTAACGAAGTTAAAACTAAAAATAATACCAATATACCACAAGAAGAAATTAAAGACGTTACAGACGAAAAATCACAATTACAAAAATTACTGGAACAAGAGATAGAAGAATTAGATAAAGAAAGAGAACTAACCAATGAAGAATTAGATAAAATATTAACCGAAGGTCAGAATGGTGTTTTTTATCCAACTGAAAAAAAACAAAAAGAAATAAAAATTTCTCCAGACTATCAAACTACAATAATTAGTAATCAAGGTATAGAAATGAAGATAGATGATGATTTGGTTGAATATTACAATACCAAAATAAAACATAAAACAGGATACATCAAAAATCATTTAAAATCCAAATCAGAATATATAATGAATATGAACCTTAGAGATAAGATGAATAGTGAAATATATTAATAATAAAAAGTAAAAAAAGAACAATGAAACAACTAACACAAATTAACGGAAACTGGATGGAGACAATAGCCCATCTATTAAACAATTTAAATAATTTATATTTAAGTGGATTAACAACAGAGAATACAGAGGTAAGTATAATTGAAAGTGTATGTTTACCACCAAACCAACATATTGAAATACATAATCCTCTCCCAGTTAAAAATAATACACCAAAGATAACGATAGAGAAAAGAACTTGTCCTTCACCACCCAAAGTATCAAAAATAAGTAAAAGTGATTTATATCAAAGGAATTGTGGTAAGTGGAACCCAACCAATTCAAACTACAGAAGATGTATGACTTGTGTTGATAATCATTACCAACAAGTAGAGAGTAGTAAGGGTTATGTTGAATTAACTGATATGAATGTACAAAAAAAATGTTATTGTAAAAAAAAATAAAAAAAATTAAACTTTTCCAAACTTCGATATATTTATATAAAAAGAACTATTATGAACAATTTAGAAAAGATGAAACAGATGTTAGAGTACCTTATCAATAACAATATACCTGTAGAGGAAGTATCTGATGATTTACAGAAGGATATTTATAGGTATGAAATAAAAAAACAAGGACTAATGAAAATGACGAAAATGGAAAAGTTACTACAACATATGGATTTAAGAAAGATAGAGTTATTCTTAGATACCATAATAGAAAATAATGAGATAGAAGACGCTATCGATTGGTTAATAGACTTATCAACAACAAATAATAGTGGTGATGAAATAGTTGACTTATACGCCACAGAAATGGAAAATTTAACTGTATTATTAATCACCCAACTATACAATGAAAACTTTGAGTTATGTGCCAAAGTAAGGGATGTAATTCAAATAGTAACAAATGATTGTATTAGATTGATTAAAATGAAAAATGTTGAAAAAGATGTAAAAGCGGATTTATTAAATGAAATAAAGTTTATTTATGATTTATATAAGTTATCATTAAATAAATTGATTGAAGAAGGAGAATAAAAGTGCCATAATTTTGTTTGTTTAAATGTAATAATTGTTTTTGTTATGTTTATTATTATCTAATAAGGGAGGAGTGATTACCTCCCTTTTTTTTGTTTATATGAAAAAAAAACTAAAAAAGGTCATTGCCAATTCAAATTAAATTATTATATTTGTAGTATAACAATAAAAAATAATAGTAATGGAAACTTTAGAACAAACAAATTTATTAGACAATTTCGAAATGATTATTCAAACATTATGGGAAGCCTATGATTGTGATGATATTACCTTAAAGATGGATATATTATCTAATTTAGATAACTATGGTGAAGAAGGTAAAGAAGTAAGAATTAAACTTATTGAAGAATTCGAAGATGAAGAAGAACCAGAATATGATGATATTATTGAAGAAATGGTTATGATTACATCAATGGGAGCGGTTATGGAATTTATTGACTAATACAAAACAATATGGAAATTATATTAAATGAAATCACAATGGAAGAAATAGAAAATATTTTATCAGAAAATAACGATTTTTAATTTTTTTTAACTATTTATAAATAAATAAAAATAAGAACTATTATGAAAACAAACAAAATTTACGAAAGAACATTATTATCAATTAAGTATGATGATAGAATGAGACAAAGTAGTGAGTATAACACTTACATTGTTGAAACTGAAAGGGGAAAAACTCACATGAGATTAAGTAGAAAAACCCCACTACCCAAAGTTGGGGATAAAATAAAATTCAAAGTAAAAAACTATTATAAAAGTGATAAGTTTTTTATTTCAGAGTTAGTGTAAGTTTTTTTTTAATTATATGTTAAGGATTGGGGGTAGTTTTACCCCCTTTTTTTTGTCCCTAAGAGACTTAAATAAACAAAAGGTATATTATGTATACTTTATGGTATAACAAGGTAATATAGGAGATTTTTAAGATGCCCAGAAAGAAGAAACCACAATACAAAAAAGAAGACCTAATCAAGATGATTGTTGATTGGGCTATTGAGGGTGTACCACAGGCTAAGATTAGAAAAGATATTCTTAATTTTGGTTATCAGATAAGTTATTTTTATAAATTATATACAGAAGCTAAACCCCTAATAAGAGAAACCCTTATAGAAGTATCAAAAGATAGATTGGAAGAAACCATTGTTGAGATGGAGAAACAATACTACGAAGCCTTAGAAGAGGGTGATAGAAGATTAGCCAATGATATTAGAAAAGAAATAAATAAGATAAGTGGACATCACCAACAGAAAGTAGACATTACCTCAAAGGGTGATAAAATAAATAACATAGAGGTAATTAGAATAATAGAAGTAAAAAATAATGAAGATGATTAAATTAAAATTAAAACCCCAATACGAAGGGTTAAGGATTACGAGAAACGATATCAGAATTGGTAAGATTACATTTGACGCTAATACTGTTAAAGAGGAACACTATCAAAACTATAAGAATATGGGATTTGATATCTTCGATGAAGTAGAAGTATGTGATACTTGTAATAATGGTAAATGTATTTGTAAGAAAGAAATCTTAACTGAAGAAAAACCAAAAAGAAAAACCCCTTCCAGAAGAAAGAAAAAAACTGATGAGGAATAAAATATTATTAATTGTTTTAACACCCCTTTTAATTGGATGTATGTCACAAATAGAGGTTATGAGACATTATCAAAGGGGAGGTGTACTTCCATATGGAAATAATAAAAAACTAATGAAATACGAAAAGAATTACAAATGGACTTGTGGGAAAAAATAATGTGGTTTAGAGTGTATGTTGATGGAGTACAATCTACCAATGTGAAAAGAGTTAAATGGGATAGTGTAACAAAAGAAATGGTTATACAATTTCAAAACGATAGATACTATACTTACTATGATATATCTGAAAAAATATATGTTAACGTATTAGATGGATTGGCTGGTACTAAAACAGCTGGACCTTGGGGACCAGTTGGTAAATACCCCTCAGTAGGAGCCGCTGTACATCAATGGTTAATCCAAAGAAAGGTAAGATATAAAAGAGGAGGTAGAATAGATTAATAATAAATTATAAAAGATATTTAAAATGCCATTAAAGAGATGTCAAATAAATAACCAAAAAGGTTGGAAGTGGGGTGACGAAGGAAAATGTTACGTAGGACCAGACGCTAAAGAGAAAGCCCTAAAACAAGGTAGAGCCATTGGTGACTATGAATTGGAAAGTTATGATGATTATCCAAAGTCAGCTTCAGAGAACGCCTGTAGAGCCCTTAGATGGGTAGAAGAAAATGGTTGGGGTGATTGTGGTGAAAACACAGGTAAACAAAGAGCCCATCAACTATGTGGTAGAGAAAAAATCAGTAGAGATACAATCGCTAGAATGGCTTCATTTAAACGTCACCAACAACATAAAGATGTACCATATGATGAAGGATGTGGTGGTCTAATGTGGGATAGTTGGGGAGGAACAGAAGGAATAGAATGGGCTATCAGAAAGTTAGATGAAATCGAAAAGATGGAGAAGATAAATAATCTTCAAGAACTACAGAGAAAGGTTAAGGTTGGATTTGATTACGATGATACCCTTACCAAATATAAAGTAAGAGAATTGGTTAAAGAGTTGATTAAAGCTGGAGGGACTGAAGTTTATATTGTATCCGCTAGGTCATCATCATTTGAGTTATATAGGGTAGGACAAGAATTGGGTATACCATCATATAGAATATTCTTTACAGGTAGTAATGAAAAGAAAATTGAGAAAGTTAAACAATTAGGGTTAAACAGATTTTTTGATAACAATCCAGATGTAATAAAAGAATTACCAAATATTGGTGTATTAGTAAAGTAATGGAATTAGAGTTAAAAACAACAAAGGTATTCTCAAAAAACCATTCAGCGTTACAAGATGAGAATATACGTTTCATAATTAATCAAGGGGGGAGTAGGAGTAGTAAAACCTATTCCCTTTGTCAGTTAATAATAATCTATTGTCTACAAAACCCTAATAAGGTAGTATCAATAGTAAGGAAATCATTCCCCTCACTTAGAGCCACAGTAATGAGAGATTTCTTTGAAGTTTTAAAAGATTTAGAATTATATAACTCAGATAATCATAATAAAACAAATCATATATATAGATTTCCAAATGGGACTGAAGTAGAATTCTTTTCAGTGGATGATGAACAAAAGATTAGGGGTAGGAAAAGACATATCTGTTGGTGTAATGAAGCCAATGAATTAAATAGAGATGATTTTGTACAATTGAATATTAGGACAGATGATAAATTCTTTTGTGACTTCAACCCCTCAGATACAGAACATTGGTTGTATGATTTAATTGAAAGAGAAGATAGTATTAAATTACATTCAACATATAAGGATAATCCATTCCTACCAAAATCATTAGTTAAAGAAATTGAAGAGTTAATCAGAACAGATGAGGATTACTATAACATATATGCCCTAGGTATCCCCTCAAAATCAAAACATACAGTATATAACCATCAAAAGTATTATACATTCAGACCAGAGAAGACAGAAACATTATTAGGGTTAGACTTTGGTTACCAACATCCAACAGCGTTAGTAAGATGTGATTTCATAGAGAATGAAGTCTATGTTGAAGAATTACTATACGAAAGTTATTTAACTACCCCAGAATTAATAGAGAGAGTTAAAATAATATTTAAAGAGAATAACTTTCCAATGTCTACCCAAATCATATGTGACTACGCTAGACCAGAAATCATTGAAGATTTAAGACGTAATGGATTTAATTGTGTTAACGCTAATAAGAATGTTAAAGAGGGTATTGATAGTGTTAAATCAAAAGAATTATTTGTTCACGAAGATAGTATCAACCTTAGAAAAGAATTCAATAACTATAAATGGAAGGTTGTTAACGATAAACTTATTGATGAAGTAATAAAGAAATTTGATGATGGTATGGATGCTATGAGATACGCTATCCTACATCACAAAAAGAATAATAGTAGTGGGGGATGGGAATTTACATCTTTTTCAATTTAAAACTGAACTTTTCCTTTTTTCTACATATTTATATAGTAAAGAACTATTAAATGGATTATTATAAGATTATTAATGATTTTATTGAGGAGAGATATGATTATTTATTAAGTTGTTGTGTTAATATTTTAAAATACAACGAAAATATCGAACCACAGGAATTATTAAGTGAATTAACCATACACCTATACACTGAAGAAGAAAAGATAAGGGAGTATATAGAATTAAATAAGTTAGAGGCGTTTTGTGTGAGTTGGTTAAACATACAGGGTAAATACAAAACCTCCCCAGTCAATAGAAAATACTACAAATCTAATACTTATCAATTAGATGATTATACACAGGATACTATAGAATTTAATGATGAGAAATTAGAAGATGAATTATATGATGATGAATATTATAGAAATTTATCACGTCACTTTACTGAAGAACAAATAAGTAAAATTAAATTGGTTGATGACATAATACCAGAGTTAACCAAATCAGAACAGATACTATTCGAGGCCTATTTCATTCAAAATTTATCTTATGATAAGATATGTCAAAGATATACATTCTATAGAGAGAAAGATGGTAAGAAGATAACATATAAATCCAAAAAAAGTATATATAACCTAATGATGGGTTTAAGAGAGAAAATAAATAATTTAATAAATAAATAAATATGGTAAGTTATATTGGAGGAAAAAGTAGAATAAGTAAGAGTTTAATCATACCAGAGATACCAAAAGACATTCATGTATATGTTGAAGTGTTTGGGGGTATGATGTGGAACTTCTTTAAGATGGATTTGGAAGAATATCCAAACCTAAAAACAATTGTGTATAATGATAAGAACCCCCTAAATGTAAATTTAATTAAATGTGTTAGAAATCATAAAGAGTTTTTAAATTATATACATAGTTTAGATTATAAGATTGAGGATACAGATACATTCAATGAGTATAAGGATAAATTATTCTCTGAACCATTTAAATTAGGGGACAAACCAAATTATGAATATGGTTTTATGTATTCTTATATATTAACAACTTGTTATAGTGGTATATCACCAGAGAAAGGTAGATGTGTTAAGAGAGGGGGTTATACAACCAAAGATGGTAAGTATACATCAAAGTTTGAAAGTTTCTTAAAGAAATTAACTAATAAGGACTGGGTAGAGAAATTTAATTCAATTACATTTACACATTGTTTAGATTTCAATAGAGTGATGGACATTTATGATAACCTAAATACATTTTTATATTTAGACCCCCCATATTTTAGTTGTGAAGAATATTATTCAAATCATGACTTTGGGGAAAAAGACCACAAAAGATTAATTAAGAGATTAGAGAAATCACATAGTAGATGGGCTTTATCATATTATGATTTCCCTCAATTAAGTGAATGGTTACCAAAAGATGAATATAGATGGATATCAAAAGAATTTATCAAAGAAGGTGGAGCTAAAAAAGGTAAAACAAAAAATAAAGGAACTGAATTATTAATTATGAATTATGGAGATAAATAAAATATATAATGAAGATTGTTTAGAGACAATGAGTAAGATACCAGATAATACCATTGATTTAATTATTACATCCCCACCATATAATAATGGATATTGGAGTAGTAATAGAAATATGGGTAATGGTTTTAATACAAAGAGTAGAAGGATAGAATATTCCAACTTTGATGATAATATGTTACCAGAAGAATATGAGGAATGGCAGAGGAAGGTTATAAGTGAATGTTTAAGAATATTAAAACCAACAGGTAGTTTATTCTATAACCATCAACCAATACAAAAAAATCATCAAGAGGTAAATCCATTATATGTATATGATTTCCCAGTAAAACAAACAATTGTATGGAATAGAAAGAATACACCAAAATTGGATAAGAGTTACTTTTTCCCTACCATTGAATGGATTTATTGGATACAGAAAGATAAGTCATCCAGAGTGAAATTTAATAGGAAAAACTCAATGTTTAATAAAGTTATATGGGATATAAATCCCGATAAAGATAATCCCTTCCCAGCACCATTCCCAGAAGAGTTGGTATTGAATTGTTTATTGAGTTGTAGTGATGAAGGAGATTTAGTATACGACCCATTTATGGGAAGTGGAACAACAGCCAAAGTATGTGAAAAAAATAACAGAAATTATATAGGTAGTGAAATAGGATATGGAAATGATAATTAAGATTATTGGATTAAGTTGTATGACTTATCTATTTGTTAACTCTGAACCACTTATTTTAATTAAGAGGGGTTTAGGGTTTAGAGAAGAAGAATACTACGACTATGGAAAGATTAAGGGGTTTATTTACAGATTAATTACGTGTTGTCTATGTAGTGGATTTTGGATTGGATTAATCTTCACCCTTAACGTATATGAGGCTTGTGTAATAGCCATAATAAGTGAACTAATAAATAAAATTTTATAATTATGAACCCACAATTTAAAAACTTCTTCATTGATTTATCTGAAGAGAACATTCACCAAAGAGTAGGTGAATTATTAGATGGTATTAAAACCAATTATGTAACATCAGTACAGACAGATATTATGTTTGGAGTACACAATAGACTATTCCCCAATCAAAAAGAATATACAAAGGGATGTACAGCTTGTAGGAAAAGAGTGTATGATAGATTAAAGGAATGGTATAAAAACAATTTAAAGGAATAATATATTTTATTATGATGAGATTATTAAAGAAAAATAAGGAAGAGGTATTAAGTTGGAAAGATATTAAGTTATCCCAACTACAAGAAATTCATACATTACCAGAATATGAAGATAAAATCGATTTGATGGTTAATGTATTATCAATTTTATTGGATAAAGACCCATATGATATTGAGAATATGTTGGTTACAGATATATTCAAAGAATATGATAAATGGACATTCTTACAAGAACCCCCAAAAGAAGAATTAATACCAATCATAAAACACAATGGTAAAAGATATGGTATTATTGAATTGGATAAAATGAGTTTGGGACAATATGGTGATGTGGAAGAGTATTTATCTGAGGGGAATATATTTGATAATATACATAGAGTATTATCTGTATTATACCTCCCAGTCAAAAAATACAATCCTTTTAATGGTAAGTATGAATTAGAAGATTACACACCATCAATTGAGAGAGAAGAGATGTTTAAAGAAATGACTATGGATGTAATTTATCCTACCATACTTTTTTTTTATCATATCGTAAACAACTTTTTAACAGATTTTCAACACTCTTTAATAGAGAAGAAGGAGAAGGAACTGAAGAAGATGATATCCCTGGAGGAAGAACAATTGGAGAAGCTAAAGAAAGACAACGAGAAAAAATTAGAAGAAAATGGAATATAATGAATATGATAGATAATTTGGCTGGAGGTGATATTTTAAAATATGAAGAAGTAGTTGAATTACCAATAATATTCTGTTTTACTTACTTATTATATAAAAACGAAACAAAAGAAGAATAATATGATTACATACAATACAATATTAAAAACATTTGAGGACATATCTGTAAATCACAAACAGATAAATAACTTTGG
>JGI10211J14876_10000718_pt1 | contig 14224 bp, 17 predicted proteins | sample Etolagsediment_FD_14876 | JGI IMG/M metagenome (IMG submission 14876)
GATATAAACCACTGTCCGTTTATACTATCGTTAAATTCAATCGCATCAACGGGGCAGAATTCCACACATACCTTGCACCCTTCACACGAAACCGAATCAATGGTAAATGTTTTGTCAACCATATCGTTTCCCCGGCCATTGAAATGTATTGCATCAAATCTGCACATATCCTGGCATTTGCCGCAGCCGATACACTTTTCCGTAATAACAGATGCCAGTTTGCCGCCGCTAAAGTCGTGTGTTTGCTTTACATCTGGCTCCAGTACCAGATACAAATCCGCGGCATCGACGTCACAATCGGCCAGTACCGCGCTATTGGCCAGCGCGGCAAATGATGCAACGATACTTGTCTTGCCCGTGCCGCCTTTACCGCTTATGACTACCAATTCCTTCATAAACTTACCTTTCATTAACGCCGGTATTAACCGGTCTTGATCCCAGCCTGCGGGGATATTAGTCTTCAGTGGATGCCAAGATCGGCCTTTATAGCAGTTATTTTATCCATAGTAAGAGAAGCCACTTTTTGTTGCTTCTTAAAATACCGAACCATTCGTTCGAGAAATGCCTGCTGCTCTTGGGGTGTTTCAAAATGTTTTAAAAGACCCCTGGTTTTCTCTACGTTTGCCTCAACTTCCTGCGGAATCCTTTCACTATCGTGTCGGACAGCTTCCTCTGGACATACCTCGTGACATCTGCCGCACCGAACACATTCGTCTTCATTGATGATTGCTTTCTGGTCCTCTCTTTGTGTAATCGCTGCCACCGGACATTCATCAACACATACACCGCAGCCAACACACAAATCCTCATTTATCCATGGCATATTCTTTGTCTCCTTTTCTATTTGCACAAAATTCAAACTCTACCATTACGATCATTTTCCTGTTGTCTTAACTTCCAATTCATAATGAACAGGGCAAGCTATTGAACGGGAAACAAGACAGTATTTTTCAGCTAAATCTCCGAGTTCACGAACTTTTTCAACGAGGTCTCGTTGTTGCAATGTAACCTTTACTCGAACTTCCACATTAGTAAATCGAAATCCATCTGCTTGCTTTTCGACCTGACCTTCGGCGTGTGAATAATAGGATAAAATCTCAACATTTGACTTTCGCACAAAATAAAAGAAGGTTGTCATTATGCAGCTATTAATCGCGGCAACGAACATCTCCTCCGGGTTTAATGTCTCTGGCTTGCCATCAAATTCAGGGGCTGGGCCAATTTCAAGCTTACCGGGTCCGCTGAAAATAGTTTTTGCCGATTTGCCATTTTCTCTATATACCGTGTTCTTAAAAAAGTACCTCTTTTCACGTTTCATAAGCTTCAACAATTACAATTTCTGTTTTTGGGTCAATTGGTACCACGGTACGCATTGGCCCAAAGGATTTGTTTATGTTCAATTCGTTTAGCGCGGATATCTTTGAAACCGGCCTTACGGAGAGAATCCACTAATTCCTTGCTGGTATAGTAGTTCTCGTTCCATAACTTTTGCGCCAATGAGTTACGCGGGAATTCAACGACAAGTACTTTGCCGCCTGGTCGCAAAACGCGATGTGCCTCTTGCAAAACTGCCTGAGGATATTTCATCTCATGCAAAGCCCAGGACATTACCACTGCATCTATCGCTTCGTTCCGAATGAAACTAAGCTGAGTTGCATCTTTACGAATGCAGCGAATACGCTTGATATTTTTGGTGATATTTCGGTTATTGGAAAAACTATTGGCGGAAATATCCACTCCTGTAACTTTTTGACTATAGGTCTCGGACAAATACTGGGCAAGCTCACACGCCCCACAACCCAAATCAAGCACGCGGTAAGCTAAACGCAACTCTCGGCCGATACGTTGATACAAACGTGGTTTAATCTTTTCGTAAAAATTATCAGTAAGTTCTGCGACGACCATTACAGAATCCTTATGCTCAGAAAACCATCTCTGGTCATTCTGTTCTCACGACAGTTTCTGTTTGTCTTTAGCTGATATTTAATCCTTCTTTTTTCCGTTTATGACGTATAGACTGGCTAAATCAGGATTTTGACTTTCAAATATCTCTTGCCCTTTGATTCCTAAAATGAATTCGGCTTGAACAGAAAAATACTCTGCAATTGTTCTCTCAATCTCTATTAAATTAGTATGCTTAATCCTGTTTATGTAAGAGTCTGAATTTTTGGTCTTTTCTTTGAAAAACTCAGATTTCGGATTTAACAGCAGGACCAGAAGTCTGCCTCCTGACCTAAGAACACGAGCAGTTTGCTTTACAGCTTCCTGATATTTTTCAATAAACTGCAAAGAGGCGACAAAAATAACCGCATCAAAACAGGAATCTGGAAAGTTCATATTTTCCGCCGAGCCAACTACTGTTCTTATGCTGTCCGCTGCCTTGTCTAAGGCCTCTTTGGAAATATCAAGACCGGTGACATTGAAACCATATTCGCTTAAAGCCCTCTCTATAATTGCGGGGCCGCAGCCAATGCTTAAAACGTCCTCGACACCTTTTAATTCCTGCAAAATATATTCTGCCTCGGCCTTGAAAACCTTCTTCCAAAATTCGGTTTTGCAGGATTGCAAATACTTCTCCATATCAGCCAATCCTATGTTTACTCGAAAAACTTCTCACGCCACCACAGAAAGTGACCCCAAATATTATCAAGCGCATACTTGCTGTCATCCGGGACTTCTGCCCACGATTTGATTTCCTCTAACAACATCTCGCAGGGTTTATCTTCAGCCAGCAGTTCGTATGCGCATTTGGCGAGCACGAATTTCTTATGTGCATCGCTGTCATTCGGATTCTGGTCGGGATGGAGCTTGAGTGATGCCCGCCTGTACGCTTTTTTCAGTGTTGTTTTGTTTGCGTCTTCCGAGACACCAAGGATTTTGCATGCTGCACGACGGGCCTGCAGGTCACGAGTTATTCTTTCTCCGAATTCGTAATCGTCTCTTTTCATTGTGTTTTGTTTTTACACTTTCTAAATATTTGTAAACTTTTGAAAATTGCTCTTTATATTTGCTCAATATATCTACAATCATCTCGCCGGATGAATATGCCTCGGCGATACGTCGGTCGTCCGGCAATTTCAAAGCAATGTCTATGCTTTCAGTCCTGCAATACTTTTCTACTTCGTCGTTGCCGACGCCGTCACGATTAATGACAACAGCAAAGGGCAAATTCATTTCCCTGACCAGAGCGACAGCCAGCTTCAAATCATTTAAGCCAAATGGTGTCGGTTCGGTAACAAGCAAAACAAAATTTGTCCCTTTGAGACTCTCGACCACCGGGCAGGATGTGCCCGGCGGGACATCAACTATTGCGAGGTAGTCTTCTTTTATATGCTTTTTCACTTCTTTTATCAGCGACGGTGTCCGCACGTACCCGATTCGCAATTTGCCGTGAGCAAAATCTACGTTACCGGCTTTGCCGAACTCGATTTCTCCGATGTCGAGCGGCATAGCTTCAATTGCATCAGCAGGGCAGACGAGCCAACAGCCGCCACAGGAATGGCAGAGCTGCTCGAAAACCAATACATTTTGCTTAACGCAGACAATGGCGCTGTACTGGCAGATTTCACCGCATTTGCCGCAGCCGGTGCATTTTGCCAAATCAACCTGCGGTATATCCACAGTTGCTTTCTGGCTGACGTCTATTTGCGGCTTTAAGAAAATGTGGCCATTCGGCTCCTCGACATCGCAGTCAAGGTATTGAACCTTTTGTCCCAGTTGAGCAACGTAATGAGCAAGATTGGTAGCAATTGTTGTTTTACCTGTGCCACCTTTACCGCTGGCAACAGCGATTACAAAACTATCCGGCATACTATTCTTCCATACCAAAACGCGGTTGAACATTTGGGCCGGCGGCTTCGGTCAACTTGCCGCTTTTGAAAAGCTCAACAGCTTCTGCGACTGTCCCTGTTGCTCCAATATATAATTTTGCATTAGCTGCGCTCAAAGTGCGTTCGGCATTCGGCCCACAATTGCCCGTCAGGACCGCTTCGGCGCCGGCATCAATTACCACCTTCGCTGAGCTAATCCCAGCCCCGCCGGCTGCAGCAGCACTTTCATTTTCAATCGCACTAAAGTCCATTGTTTCCGTGTCAATAATAGCAAAGTACGCTGCTCTTCCAAACCTGGGGTCAACTTTTGAATCCAATGTCTTTCCGGTTGATGTTATTGCAATTTTCACAAGGTATCCTTTCTAAGATAGGGGACATGTACCGGTTGGGCAGGAACCGCTGGTTTGATTACTTTGCCCAACGGAAAATCCTGAAAACATCTTCTGCATATCCGAACTTCCACATTTCTGGCAAGTATGTTTGCTCTTAATGCTGCTTTTTTCCAGAAATTCCATTTTATGTCCGCATTTTTTACATTTGTATTCAAATATAGGCATTGTTTTTATCTCCGCTTCAGAATGGAGAGTGGGGCGCAGCAACTCTGTCCCCACTCTCGAAAATCGAGTTAACTGTTACTTTTTACTTTCCGCTTCGAGCTGCTCCATGCGCTTCTTGATATCACCGAGCGCATCCTCGAAATAGTCGGCTTGTTGTTTCAGGCCGGCGAGTTCCTGCTCAGGGTTTACTGTTGGTGCAGCCGGTGCAGGGTAGGGTGCGTAAGGGTTCACGGCCCCGCCCCAAGCCGGGTAACCATAACCGGCTCTGGCCCAACCAAAACCTCGGCCAAAACCTCGACCTCGGCCAAAGCCGCCACCTCGACCCCAGCCACCATATCCACGTCCACCAACGGGATTGGCATAACCCGGCACTGAATAGCCTGCACAAAAACCTGCGGCTCTTCCTGTCATTGGTCCCATTCCTGCAGGACCTGTTCCATCTCCACGTGGCATAATAAGCCTCCTTTCGTAAAAAATTAAGATTATTCTCTTGTACTACTCTGCGAAATACTCGCTACGTAGCACGAGTCATTCTCGTACCGCATTCAGGGCAGCTTTTTTGATTGCACGGCTGCCCGACGATATGGGCTTCTTTGTGGCCACAGTTGGGGCATACACAATTTCCGCCCGGCCCTGCGGCGAATGGGCCGCCCATCCGACCTCGGCCCTGGCCTTGACCTCTGCCCATACCTCGGCCACCACCAGGTCCCCCGCCCGGCGGGCCTGTTCCATCTCCTCTTGGCATAATATCAGCTCCTTCCCTTTAATTCTGTTCTTTGCAACTTCCGCCCTCATTTCTTGCCAAAACCAAACTGCCGATTTCGCAGCTCAAGTCCCTGGCAATAACGGGGCACTTTGCTTTTAGTATGAAGAAAATATTCTTGTCTAAATCACTGAGAGTTTCGTAATTGCCCTGTCCCTTGGCTATTAACAAATCAGCATTCTCAAAACGATCCCGGAAATCTTGCGAGCAGTCTCCGAGAATTGTGCCCGGTGCATCTGAACCGTTGTCAATAACCGTGACTATGTCGGTTAAGCCGACTATCTGAGCGTCTTCCATAGTCGCATCATTTATAATAGGGGCGGCCTTAACAACAAAGGTTATCTTTTCGCAGGGCAACTGCTCAATTAAAAGCCGGTCAAAAACAATCTCCCCGGCATTGTCGCCGAGATAAAGGATATCTTTTGCCTGAGCAGTTGCAACTCTAAACTCATTCAGTACATCCATATCCAACGGCTCTGTCAGAGACTGAACGATAGTTTCTTCAACCTGTGATTCTGCCAATCCGGTTTTAACACCCAAATCAATAATATTGCCTGCAGTAGCCAACCGAATCGCTGTCTCGAAAGGGTCGGTAGAAGCTTGAACTTGCTCTCGTAATTCGGGATACATCTTCAGAGCCATCTTGTTGAAGCGGTTTTTTATTTCCAGGTATGGGTCCTGAACGCCTGTTAATTTGCGAATCAAGCGATGTATTTTCTGGGCCATAACCGGTGGGCTCTGGCGTAAATCCATCTTGCAGGCCAAACACAGGGCCTCACGCATAACCTGCTCGTGAATCTGCTCGTCGTCTGTTATCAATCTGACTGAATCAAGCGTCTGACGAACAAAACAAGGAATACAATCTAAAAAAATCCGCATAACTCTACTTGCCTAACTGAAAAACCTAAATTCTAAATCCAATGTCCTCCCCTCTTGGCCGCTTCTATTATTTTCGTTTCAGACAGCACAAAAACTCTCCGTCCCATAGGTTGAAAATTCACCTGAAATTTATTCGTCTCCACTTTTATCTCATATAAAATGTTTGGGCCAGCATTCAATCACATTGTTTCTAACAGCTTGTTTAACCCAATAGCAGCTTCAGTCCCATTAAGACCATTCCAACTCCGAGTAGTTGCCTTAAAATCTCTTTTGACATTCTGATACCTAAGTAGGCGCCGAGGTAACTAAAGCCAACGAAAAACAGCATCGTTATCAAACCCACCTTGAGATTTACATATCCTTGCTGGTAGTATGTAAATGCCGCTAATAAACTAATCGGAGCGGCAACGACAAAAAGGGTGGTCCCCTGTGCGAGCTTCTGGGGAAAATGTAAAATCTGGAGTAATGAAAATATTATTATCGCACCGCCTCCTACCCCAATGGTTCCCATGATTAGGCCTGCAACGCAACCAATAAACGCAGCTAAAACTATTTCCATACCAGAACCTCCCGAACCACCTGTTCGTAAATTTGCTCATCGTCAGTAGCCAATCTTGCTGAATCCAGCGTCTGACGGACAAAACACGGAATACAATCAAAATATGTCTTCATAACTAATCAGGTGTCCTTGTTTTTGTTTAATTGCTCATTGTCTTCTACATATATTATGGGCATATGCTCACAATAAATCCAGTAAAATTTTGAAAAAAATGAAAAAATTTTAGCCCGACGGGATTTTTGGGAGACTCAGAGAACCCGCCGGAAAGAGAAAAGGTCGTGCAATCAGTGAAAATTTGGCTAAAATAGGCGAAATTCGTTAGTTTTGAGTTCAATAATAGCAGCTCGGAGGTAAATGCTTGTGAGGATAATCGCTGATAGAAACATTCCGTTTGTGGTTGAGTGCTTCTCTTCTATCGGGGATGTTGCAGTCGTGCCCGGCCGAGAGATAACGCCAGGCGTTGTTGCGGACGCAGATGTTCTGCTCGTTCGCAGTGTCACGCCGGTAGGCGCGGCATTGATAGCCGACAGCAGGGTTCGTTTCGTAGCCACTGCTACTATCGGCATTGACCATATAGATATTGAATATCTTGCGAAAAGCGATATTGGTTTTGCTTCGGCACCGGGTTCGAACGCCAACTCAGCGGCTGAGTATGTTATTGCGGCTTTGCTCAACGTAGCGCAAAAGAAAAACTATGACCTGCAGGATAAATCAATAGGTATTATAGGTGTTGGCAATGTCGGCGGCAGGGTGGCTAAGAAAGCTGCGGCTCTCGGTATGAAAGTTTACCTTAATGACCCCCCGCTGCAGAGGCAAACCGGAGACCCGAAATATCTGCCGATAGAAGAGCTTTTCGGTTGCGACTTTATAACGCTCCATACACCGTTGACTTTTGAAGGGATTGACAGAACTTTCCATTTGGCTGATGAAAAATTCTTCAACTTGCTAAAGAAGGGCTGCGTATTTCTTAATACTTCGCGCGGCGGGGTGGTCGAAACAGACGCTTTGAAAACAGCTATTAAGTCGGGCAAGTTGAGAGCTGCTGTACTCGATGTCTGGGAAAACGAGCCGAATATCGATGTCGAACTTCTGCGTATCGTTGATTTGTCCACGCCGCACATCGCAGGTTATTCGCTGGACGGCAAAGTCGCTGGTACGATTATGGTTTACGAGGCGGCCTGCAAGTATTTCGGACTTAGCGCAAAGTATCATATTGAGGATTTTTTGCCTGAGCCGGAGGTAAAACAGATTGAAGTTAACGCCAGCAGCGGAAGCGAGCAGGAGATTTTGCACCGAACGGTACAGCAGGTATATTGCATAAACAGGGACGATTTCAACACAAGAGAAATTGCAATGGTGCCGGAGGAACAGCAAGGTAAGTTTTTTGATGATTTGCGAAAGAATTACCCCGTGCGGAGGGAATTTCAAAATACGCAGGTAGTATTGCAGAGTACCTGCAAGGGGCTTGCCGAGAAGTTGGCAGGTATTGGGTTTAAGGTGGAAGATGGCCAAGGTTAGTGGCAAGAATGTAGTTGAGTGGCCGAGAGGACGGCTGGATTTTTCAGCGGGCTGTATCGTGATGGGTGTTTTGAATGTTACGCCGGATTCGTTCAGTGACGGCGGCCAGTTTTTCGATACGGATAAAGCCATTGCGCACGGCGTAAAGATGGCTGCGGATGGTGCTGCGATGATAGACGTTGGGCCTGAATCGACTCGGCCGGGCGCAAGACCTGTCTCGGTCGATGAGCAGATAAAAAGGGCGATTCCGGTTATAAAAGCGCTTGCAAAAAAAGTAGCTGTGCCGATTAGTATCGATACTCACAGATTGGAGGTTGCCCAAGCTGCTTTGGAGGCAGGGGCGGCGATGATAAATGATATAACAGCTTTGAGTGATGAGCGGATGGGAGAATGGGCAGCCGAGCAGCAGGTGCCGGTTGTTTTGATGCATATGCAGGGCACGCCGCAAACAATGCAGACCGAACCAAAATATGATGATGTTGTGGCTGAGGTTCTTCAGTTCCTATTGGACAGGGCAAAGCGAGCAGAACAGCTCGGCATACCGAAGGAGCGAATTTTCATAGACCCCGGAATCGGTTTCGGCAAGACGGCCGAGCACAACTTTTTGCTTTTGAAGAATATCCGCAAATTTGTTGAAACCGGCTACCGCGTGCTTGTCGGGACGAGTCGCAAGAGCTTTATCGGCAAACTCACCGGCAAGGAAAAACCATCGGATAGGATATTTGGCACGGCCGCCACAGTTGCTTTATGTGTCGCAGCAGGCGTCTCAATCGTTCGCGTCCACGACGTAGCTGAGATGGTGGACGTGGTTAGAGTTGTTAACACTCTGGTGAAAACATAATGACGGACGAATGGCCGAACACAGAAGAGAGTGAACGATTTGAGATTAATGGGTTCATTAAGCACTACGAAAAGCTTCGAAAAGGATACTAAAACGGAAAAGTGCTTTGGTGTGGAATTGATGTCAGTTTATCTTGATGACCGAAGCGTGCCTGATGTTCATATGAAGGTGATAAATGGTAGTGAGCTGACAATGATTCCTTGTGAAACTAATAAAATTGAGGACTACAAGGAGCGCATGTTGGAGGCAGTTGCTGAGAAGATTTCGAAGGCAGTCAAATATGATAAGAGTTTTCCTTTGATACTGTCTGTTTATGTGAATGAGTACATTTCCATATTCATGGATGAAAGAAAATTCCAAAGTTTGGTCGAAGCTAACGAGAGCCTATTTGATAGTATGGAACCTTTTAGTGAGATTGTTTTTTGGCCATTACCTAATGGGGGAGTTTTTAGCGTAAAACCAGAAACTAAGCGGCACACTTAGAACAGAGAATCAGTTCTAATCTGTATTTAAGGCGATTTTTAGTGCTTCGCTGGAGAGTTCGTAGTTCATAGTTCGTAGTTCGTGGTGTTCATTGTTATTTAAGCTCCAAAGCGAGTTTAAGAACCTCGTTGGTGTTTTTTACAAATTGAAACGTCAAGTTCTTCTTGGCTTCCTTGGGTATTTCGGGGATGTCTTTTTTGTTTCTTTGTGGGAGAATTACGGTTTTTATGCCGGCCTGTTTTGCAGCGAGGATTTTTTCCTTGAGGCCGCCGACAGGTAAGACGAGGCCTCGTAAAGTTATCTCGCCGGTCATTGCAACGTCCGGCCGGGTCGGTTTACCCAAAAGCAGCGAGACCAGCGAGGTGAATATCGCCACTCCGGCACTTGGGCCGTCTTTGGGGATTGCCCCTGCGGGAACGTGGATGTGATAATCAAGTTTTCTGAATTTACTGGCATCAATTTTTAGTTTTTTGGCATTTGCCTTGACGACGGAAAAGGCGGCCTGGGCGCTTTCCTTCATAACATCACCAATTTGGCCTGTTAGCTGCAGTTGTCCTTTGCCGGGCATAGATGCGGACTCAATAAAGAGCAGCTCTCCGCCGACAGGAGTAAAGGCAAGTGCGGTCGCGACACCGGGTATTCCGGTTCGCAAGGCAAGTTCCGATTCAAACCGGGCTGGGCCCAAAATCCTGGCCAGCTCTTTTTTGCCTACGGTTGCTCGTTTCTTTTTGGCCTTGGCTATGTCGGTGGCGACGGCCCGGCAGACGGCGGCTATGTTTCTTTCGAGGTTTCGCACGCCCGCCTCGCGCGTATAGGATTGAATTGCCGCGAGCAAGGCGTCATCTTTTATAGTCAGTTGGTTTTTGCTCAGGCCGTGCTCTTTATACTGCCGGGGGACGAGATATTTCTTGGCGATATTGAGTTTTTCGGTCTCGGTATAGCCGGGCAGCTCTATCACTTCCATTCGATCGTTCAGGGCAGGCGGGATTGGCTCGGTATAGTTGGCGGTGCCGATGAACATCACAGTTGACAAATCAAAGGGCTCATCGAGGTAATGGTCGGTGAAGCTAAAGTTCTGTTCGGGGTCGAGTACTTCCAGCAGTGCGCTTGCGGGGTCGCCTCGGAAATCTGCGCCGATTTTGTCGAGTTCGTCGAGCATAAATACGGGATTTTTGCTGCCGCACTTTCGCAGCTCCTGCAGTATTCTTCCGGGCAAGGCTCCGATGTAGGTCCTTCGGTGACCGCGGATGTCGGCCTCATCTCTTATTCCGCCGAGCGATATGCGGATGAACTTTCTTCCCATTGTTCGTGCGATGGACCTGCCGAGCGAGGTTTTGCCCACGCCGGGCGGGCCGACAAAGCAAAGTATTGGACTTTTGCCCCCTGGGTTCAGCTTGCGGACAGCCAAAAATTCGAGGATGCGTTTCTTTACCTTGCGCAAATCGTAATGGTCGCGGTTCAACATTCGCTCGGCCTTGTTTATATCAAGCCGGTCTTTTGTTTGAACGGACCAGGGCAGTTCGCAAACCCAGTCCAGGTACGTGCGGATAACGCTGTATTCGGGCGAAACAGGCGGTATCTTGCTCAATCTGTCCAGTTCACGAATAGCTTCCTGCTCAACTTTTTTGGGCATTTTCGCTTTTTTGATATTTTTGCGGATTTGCTTCAGCTCTTCGGTTTGGCGGTCTCCTTTGCCGAGCTCGGATTGAATCGCCTTTAGCTGTTCATGCAGGAAGTATTCCCGTTGACTTTTATCTATAGAGTCTCTTACTCTGCCCTGAATTTTATGGCTAAGTTCCAGAACTTCAAGCTGATTTTCAAGGGCAACGGATATCTTTTCAAGTCGTCGCACAGCGTTAAGTTCCTCAAGTAGTTGTTGTTTCTCAGGAATGCTCAGGCTCAGATTGGCAGCCAGGAAGTCGGCCAGGGCCGAAGGATTTTCGATATTTTCCAGCAGCACAGCCGCTTCTTCCGGCACATTCGGACTTAACGCAATGACCCGGTTGGCCGCCCGGCGAACATTAACTATAAGCGCCTGCAGTTTCTTCGTCGTCTTTACTTTGACGTCGAGCAGTTTGATTCCGGCCTTTAGGTATGGTTCGGTGGCAATCCTTTTTATTATCTTGAAGCGTGCTATACCGTGGACTATAATGTGACTTGAACCCTGCGGCATCTTTACAACCTTCAAGACCGAAGCCATAGTTCCAACCGTATAAATATCGTCGAAGCCCGGCCTGTCGGTTTCAGGGTCACGCTGCGTAACCAGCCCAATGATAGATTCGTCAGGAGAGGTGTCGCCAAGCAAACGTTTGCTTCTCTCCCGTCCTATTGCCAGCGGCGTCACTGTCCCCGGATAGGCAACGACATTGCGCAACGGCAGGATGCCGATTACCTCCGGCAGTTTGAGTTCATTGTTGTACTCGTGCGATTGTGCGCTTTCCTCATTCAGATGGTACTCGATGTCCGCAGCGTCTTCTGCTATCATTTCAATCAGCCGACCACTATCGGGAGCCGGCGAGTTTTTAGAGCTGCTTTGCATTCTGCTTAACCCCTGCTTTTTCAGAGAGCTGTTTTTCATACAAATAAAAATGATACACGATTTAAACTAAAAACTAAAAGCTAAAAACCCAAAAACAATAGTTAAAAATTTACAACCCCTACATTTTTGGCTCTTCGGTTACTTGGCTTTTTTTATACTCATCGGACGACTAAAATGGTAAATTTACTTAAATTGTGAAAAAAGCTGTCAGCTTTTGCCTTTCAATATCGTCATTATTGTGGAAGCCAGTATAGGAGTTCTTGTTGAACGGCCGGTCAGAAAAAAAAATGGCTCCATCTCGGCGTAAAGGAGACAGGTTGGCCTATGCGGGCCTTGTCAAGGTCTACTCAAGGCGTGTTTTTGCAATCTGCCTTGGAATGCTCGGGGACATTCACGATGCAGAAGATATCGCCCAACAGACCTTGCTCAAAGGTTTTATGTGCATAGATGAACTGCGGGACAGCGAGCAGTTCGGGGCCTGGATTGCCCGAATCGCAAGAAATCAGTGCATTGACTTTATCCGCAGGCGTAAGCGCGAGCATAAAGCTCCTGGTCAGCAAGATGCCATGAGCGAAAGCAGTTCAAAAGAATACCATGAGCTTGAAGATGCGTTGGTCAGGCTGCCTCGAAGATACAGACTTGCTTTGATGCTTTATTATTTTGATGGGCGAAGTACAGAAAACATCGCAGAAACGCTGCGGATTAGCCAGGATGCTGTTTACGCTCGGATGAGCCGGGCCAGAAAACGGCTGCGTAAGTTATTAGAGACCCAGGGGGACAGATAATGGAAGATGTTTGCCGGAATATCCGGGAGCGGATTCCGGAGCTTATAACAGGCGCTCTGCCGCCTGAAAGGGCTGCTGAATTGCGGCGGCATATAAGCCAATGTCAGACCTGCAGCGAGTATCTGCGAGCTTTGCAGGCCGACGATAAACTGCTCGGCGATTTTGCAGAGGCAATGCAGCCGGCGGTAGGGCGTCTCGAAAACAACGTGACAGAAGAGCTCAACCGTGAACAACTAAGCGAGTCTGTCAGCTTTGCTTCAATATGGAGAACGATTGCAAAAAGGCCGGCCACAAAGCTCGCCGCTGCGGCGGTCATAATTGTAGCGGCTTTGATAGGCGTCAAGATTTTCACTGGTCATGTTGGGCAGGAGCGCCCGCAAATCGTCAATTCGCAGAACGCCTCTCACCGGCGGGATGAGGAGATACCTCCGGATGTTTTTGTGGAGCACGTCAAGCCGGAAGTTGAAGCTCCCCGTGAAGATGTTGCTGCCGGGATGAGAGTGAGAGAAAGTGCTGTGGTGGCTTCAAAGGCAGAGCTTGAGGCCGAGTTGGCAATGGTTAGAAAAATGATTGCAGCCGGTAACATCGAGGCTTTGGTGGCAATGCTTGAGAAGGGGCCGCTTGAAAGCAGATTAAAGGCGGCCGACTATCTTGCGAGAATTGGCGAGCCCAGAGGTATTGCAGTGTTGAAAGAGTTGCTGACACTTTATGTGAGTGGGGAGCCAAACAGTGCATTGGCGATAAGCAGCGTTGCGGGGCGAGTTGCCGGTGAAATAAGAAGTCCGGACATATTTGAAGTTCGCAAAGATAAAGGAGCACAGAACCTTGACGGCAAAGATGTGGTGGTTCGGCTGTATAAAGATTGGCGGGCTGAGCCGGCGGCATTTGAGAAAGTGCTCATCCGGCTTAAGGGCTCTACGGTTAATTTCGATTTGATTAAGTTTGACTCAAATGATGTCAGGAACTCTGCTGTTGTTGCGGTCTTTGGAGAAGACCAGAGTGATGTGAATGTTGCAGAGGCGATGGGCGATTGTATTTATGCCGAGCCCTGTAAGAAGGGTCTGCGTTTTTCATTGCCGCTTGGTCGTTTTGGCGGCGAGGAAGGACTGACAGTCGTTTTTCACAATGCTTTCGATGCCAATGCTGTTGCCGAGACCACAGATGGGGATTTTCGCGGAGGTAAGCCAATTATCGGCAGGCCTATCCCGGAGGCGGACGTCGAAGTATTTCTGCGGGCGTATAAAGAACCGCGGATTCAGGTGGGCAGGTATTTGCTTGATGAACGGGGTTCCCTGCCGATGCCCCGTACGATAGGGGGCTTAAATTGGTTTGATTTTGTTGTCTCGCATCCGGACTACGGCATAGCCAAAGTGAGCACGACTTTGCACGAGCCGATGACGGTTATTTCCCTTCCCCTCGTACGCAGAGGCTCGGTGACCGCCGAGCGCGCTATTTGGGGCACTGTTGTGG
>JGI10211J14876_10000721_pt1 | contig 14205 bp, 18 predicted proteins | sample Etolagsediment_FD_14876 | JGI IMG/M metagenome (IMG submission 14876)
ATTCCCCCCATCCTGAGCCTGAAGTTTTCTCCAATTGGCTGTGAGTATCCAAGCCCCACGGAGTGCGAGCTATATACCCAGGAAGCCATGTTTCCCATGAATGCCGCGCTCCCATAATACACTCCCTTTAATCTCCATACATTGAGCTCCGGCCTTAGCATAATCCTTCCGAATGGCGCAAGCGGCCCCCTGAACGAAAGCACTCCCGCATCAAGGCGTGCAAGGTTCCTGTACCTGAATGCCCCGAATGCAGCTTCTCCCGCTTCATTCGCAAGAAAGTTCACTCCCAAATCTATTGGATTGTCTCTCTCCATATTCCTGGGCTCTCCACCCACCTCAACCGCATCCGTGAAAGGACTGAGCGCTGGATCAGTATATGTGCTAGGTGCAGGAGGGAATACCACGTTGTGCCTCACTATTTTATCTCTCACTTTCTCTTCTGCTTCTTCACCCACTTCCTTCCCTTCAGTTGATTCTCTTTCAGCCTTTTCCCTCAATGTTTCATCTGTGGACTCCAGTGCAACATCTATATCTGATTTGCCTGAGTTTCCGGTTTCTTCAGCAGTTTTTCTTAAAGCATCTAGCTTTTCCTGGGCCCTTTTCTTGGCCGCAAGTTCATCCGCAGCTTTTTTTGCCTTTTCCCTATCTTCCTTGCTATTTTCCGGATTTTCTGCTGCAGCCTTCAGTGCAGCTGCCGCTTCCTCTTCACTGTACAATGGAATAATTTCAGCAGCTTCTCCTGCACCTTTGCCCTTTGCTGGTTTCCAGTTGTCATCTGCCATTGCATCTCTTGAAATAAGCGGAAGCGCAAATACAAATGCAGCAGCACCAACCGCCACTGCCTTGCCCGTAGTTTTTGCAACGCTTCTTCCAACATTCCCAACAGTTTTCCAGAATTTAGTTCTCCTTCTCTGCTCCCTGTTCTTCGGTGCATTTGCACGCGGAACATTTCCTTTAATCTCCCTAGATTTGAATTTCATATCCTCTACCCACTATATATTTACAATAAAAGGTATTTTAAGGCTACATTATCTACTCACTATAACTAAACAATACATTTATAAACATCCATAAACACAACTTAACTTAACACCTCATTTAATAACCAATACTTAGAAAGCAGGTGAAGTAATTTCTCAAAAAAGAGTGAGCTAATGAAATTCATAGAATTAGGACTTTCAGGCAAAACCCTGAAAGCAATAGATGCGTGCGGCTATACCCAGCCGACGGAAGTGCAGGAAAAGGCAATCCCCAAGATACTTGCTGGCGCTAATTTAGTTGTGCGAAGCCAGACTGGAACCGGCAAAACTGCCGCTTTTGGAATTGGTTTAGTTGAGCGCATCGCTTCCAAAAAGACCTCCAAGGCGCTTGTGCTAACTCCTACGCGTGAGCTTGCAATGCAGGTATCCGCAGAAATCCAGGAGCTTGGGGCAAAGCACGGTCTCAAAACCTGCGCAGTATACGGCGGGCAGAAAATAAATATCCAGCTGAAGGCGCTTGAGAAAAAATACAATATTCTGGTTGCAACCCCCGGAAGGCTGCAGGATATGTGCAAGCGCAGGAAGATTCATCTTTCCAGCTTCAACTTAATTGTTCTGGATGAAGCCGACCACATGCTGGACATCGGCTTCCAGAAGGAAGTTCTTGAGATTCTTTCCCATCTCCCCCCGAAAAGGGTTACGCTTCTATTTTCAGCAACAGTAGATAAGGGAGTAAAGAACATCATTTCCCGTTATATGCCCAATTCCGAGTTTATAGAAGTAGGGGAGCAGAAAATTGTTTCCTCAATAAATGAAGAGCACATAGAGCTTTCGCACGTGGACAAGGTTTCCACCCTGCACAGGATACTTGATGAGCACCGCGGAGTAAAAACTCTCATTTTCATGAGAACAAAAAGAGGAGTAATGAAGCTTAAGGAAAAGCTCATACGCAGGAAAGTAGAAGGCGTAGGCATGCTCCAGGGAGACATGGAGCAGTGCAGGCGCAACAAGGTTATTTCCAGGTTCAAGGACGGCACCATCAACATACTTGTTGCAACCAATGTTGCTGCCCGCGGCCTTCATATAGAGAACGTAGACCTTATTGTGAATTTTGATGAGGCAGAAAACAAGGAAACCCACCTTCACCGTGTAGGCAGAACCGGGCGCATGGGCGCAGAAGGAAAAGTAATTAACCTGGTTTCGCACGATGAGCCCCGTAAGCCAAATTATCATGGAGGTAACAGACAAGGCAAGCGTGGCGGACGCAGGGGCCCAAGCCCTTCAGGTGGACGCAGTTCTTCAGGAGGGCGCAACCGCAGGCCTTCTAATTCCTCAGGCTCCAGTAAGGGCCGCCGTCCTTCCCGTTCCGGGCGCCCGAAAAGGCGCAGGAGATAGGGTTTCCTTTCTTTTCATGCACCAAAATAAGAAAAAAGAAGGAAGGATTAATCAGAAATCACTTCCAGGATATCGTCCTTAATCTCTTCGTTGAACCCGGAATATGCCTTATTCTCCACGAAGATTACCGGGTAATATGCGAAAGAGTCTGATTCTCCTTCACTGCTTCCGTACACTGCCTCCAGCGTGCTCAGGTCTTCCCTGAAGCTTTCCTCAGTATCCAGGTGCTGCTCAACAGGGTAATTAATGGTTTCAATGAATTCCAGCGCTTCAATGCACATAGGCCCTTTCCCATTATGAAACATCACGATTTTGTTTCCCACATAACCTGTTTCAGCAGCCGGCTCTTCCTCCTCCTGTTCCGAGCCTATGTTAATTGCCGCACACGGGTTCTGCACTTTTTCCTCTTCCTCATAGGGAACGAGCGGCCTTATTTTTTCCTCGGTGTAGGGCGCATTCCTGTTGATTGGGACCTGCCAAAGCGGAAGCACCCAGTCAGGCTCTTCCATAATCTCATCCAGGCTTACCCATTCAACATCCGAAGTGTCCCAGAACGTAATCCACATATCCATCCATGGATCCAGGTATCCCCCAATGCGTGTATGGGACACGGGTGTTATCCTTGCATATTCCCCATACCTTGCTTTTTCTTTTTCGCTCAGGGGCTCCACTGCCCTGCCCAGTTCCTCCAGCATTATGTCTGGTGTTCCCGCCCTTTCAAAGAACGAATAGTCGCAAAGGCTCCCGTATTCAAACGTAACAAGAGGTATATTCGAAACAGAAAGTATTTTCACATTGTACCCTTCGGGCTGGTATACGGTTGCTTTCGTGGTGGTGGTTCCCCTTGCAGTTACATAGGGAATCCCCAACTCCTCCGCTGCCTTTATCGTATTCATGTCCGAAGCAAAATACCTTGAAGAAATAATCCTTACCGGAACCCCGGTACATGCTTCTATTTCTGTTTTCATTTGCGTAATCCTTGTTTTCTGCTCTTCATATGGGATATCCCAGAAGGGCTCGTCCACATTGCATCCAACTATTTCCACATCGTGCTTGAGTATTTCCTTTATGTCCTCACAGTTTGCAGTTACGAATTCGGGAGTAACCATCAGCAGCCCGTGAATCTCCCGCTTTTCCATTTCATTTACAAAATTGGACAGCCCCACGGTATCCTGATATTCTATCATGAACATTGTCCCCATCGGCTTTTCTTCCTCAGCAGTTTGAGGCACCAGCTCTTCAGGTTGTCCCATTATTCCATTTTCCACCGGCGCCGTGCACCCAAAAAGCAGCAGTGCAGCGATGCACACTATTCCAAAAACCAGGATTCCGCGATTCATCTTGATCACCCTTCCCTATCTTTAAAAAGCCTTAAAAATATTACCCTACTGTTGCATTCTCTTCGAAAAGTTTATATACCCTTTTGAATATATATTCAATATTACTCAAAAGAGGTAAATGATATGCCAGGAAGAAATGGAACCGGACCGAATGGAGAAGGCCCTCTGACCGGCAGGGGCATGGGCCCGTGTGGCAGGGGAGCCAGATTCAGGGGAGGATACGGAAGAGGCGCAGGTTATGGAGGAAGAGGCGCAGGATACGGAAGAGGCGCAGGATACGGAAGAGGCGCAGGTTATGGAAGAGGATATGGCTGGCAGGGAATGCCCGCGGCTCCGCCTGCACCTGCAACAAAAGAAGAAGAGGCAAAAATCCTCAAGGCCGAGCTCAATGAGATTGAAGCCGAGAAAAAGGAAATCGAGCAGAGGCTGAAGGAGCTGGAAAAATAGCCCGCAGGCAAGCTCAAGCACATTTAGTTTGGCAGGGACTTCGATGGATTATGAACGGCTAAAAATTTCATTGGTGAAGGCAGGAAGGGCACTTTGGGGCACATTTCCTGTACTCCTTGGTGCAATACTGCTTATTGCTCTTGCAGATTCATTTATTCCCCAAGAACTATACGCATCGTTGTTTTCCGGAAATCCCTTCATAGATCCCATTGTAGGAAGCATTCTTGGAAGCATATTTGCAGGCAATCCCTCCACCAGCTACATACTTGGAGGGGAGCTTGTTGATTCCGGGGTAAGCCTGCTTGCAGTTACTGCTTTTCTTGTGTCCTGGGTAACTGTAGGGGTAGTACAGTTTCCTGCGGAAGCCCTCCTCCTGGGAAAAAGGTTTGCGCTTTCCCGCAACATTGCTGCATTCCTTTTTTCAATAATTGTAGCAATAGCAGTTTCATCCGTGGTGGGCGCATGGTAAGCGAGAAAAGCAATTCCGGATGGTATTTTCTTTTGGCAGTGCTTGCGCTTTACCTGATTGCATATCTTTTTTCTTCGGAAAAAGTTTTTTCTTCCCTTGATTTCTTTTCTGCATTAATCCTGAAGCTGCTGCCCATTTTCGTTCTCATATTTGCCCTGCTTGCTTTTGCAAACTATTTTGTGAAGCCCAAAACCCTTGCAGCCCACATGGGCCATGATTCCGGGCTCAAGGGCTGGAGTATTGCAGTTCTCACAGGAATTATTTCCACTGGCCCCATCTATATGTGGTATCCTCTCCTGAACGATATGCAGAGGCATGGGGTGCGCAACGGCCTCCTTTCCGCGTTCCTGTATGCGCGTGCAGTAAAAGTTCCCCTGTTTCCGGTACTCATACTCTATTTTGGCCTTACATATACTGTTCTTCTTTCTGCAGCAATTATTGTTGCAGCGCCCCTGCAGGGCATGCTCACTGAAAAGCTTATGGAGTTGTTTGGAAATGAAAATAGCCGTATCGTCTGAAGATGGAAAAGAGGATTCCCCTGTGTGCCCGGTTACCGGGAGGGCTCCCTATTACATAATTTTTGAGGGAGGAAAGGTTTCCAAAGTAATGAAAAATCCCTTTGCAGTAGGAGGGGGAGGCGCATCCTTTGGTGTGGTGCAAATGCTCTCCAATGAAGGAGTCGAGTTTGTCATAAGCGGGAAATTCGGGCAGAACATGCTCACCTCTCTTGAAGAAAAGGGGATTAAATCCAAGAGTGTGCAGGGCATGAGCGCAAAGGAAGCTGCAGCCGGAGCAGAACAATGAAAATTGCGATATCCTCCGAAGGGGGAGGGATGGACGGAAATATAGCAGGGCATTTTAGAAGGTCTCCAGAATTTGTCCTGGTGGAAACTGAAGAAAAGCAGGTGAAGTCAGTAAAGGTAATCAAGAACCCTTACCTGAAGGATCCTGTGCCAGGTGTGCTGCCGGAATTTATAAAAAAAACCGGTGCGGATGTGGTTCTGACAGGGGGCGCAGGCCCAATGGCCATAAAGGCGCTTAACGAAATGGACATAAAGCTGGTTTTGGGATGCAAAGGGAAAATATCTGACGTTGTTCGTGATTATCTGGAAGAAAATCTCAAAACCGGCAGCAACATCTGTGAGCATTGATTAGGTATTTTATGATAAGAAAAACCTCACGGAAGATGACTGAAACTTCAATGGGGGAACCAGAAAGATACGATGCAGGGTACAAAGGCCTTTTGGGGCCTACGCAGACAGACTGGAAAAACAGCTCCTATTCCGTTCCTTAGGGACTGCAAGTAATGCGAAAATACTGGATGTTGTTACAGAGGTGGATTCTTTTGGGAAAAATTAAGCAAAATATTCTGGTGATGAGCGGAAAGGGAGGAGTTGGGAAGACCACAGTGGCAATAAACCTTGCATATTTTCTTTCCAAAAAGAGACACAAGGTCGGCCTTCTCGATATAGATGTGCATGGCCCCAATGTTCCCAAGATGCTTGGAGTGGAAAACGGGAAAATAGCCACAGAAGGGAACATGATGCTTCCTCTGGAAACCCCCGAAGGGATAAAGATAATCTCCATGGCCTTTCTCATTGGCAACTCTGATGCAGTAATCTGGAGGGGACCCATGAAGCACAATCTTGTAAGACAGTTTCTCCAGGATGTCAAGTGGGGTGAGCTTGACTATCTTGTTATTGATTTTCCTCCCGGGACCGGGGATGAAGCAATAAGCATGTGCCAGCTTCTCGAAGGCCCAAAGGGCACAGTGATTGTTTCAACCCCGCAGGATGTTTCCCTGCTTGATGCTGAGAGGGCAGTCAGTTTCTCAGAAAAGATGGGAATTCCGATACTTGGGCTTGTGGAAAACATGGCCGGGGATGTTTTTGGGAAGGGAAAGGTGCTTCCTTTTGCAGAAAGAAAGGGCGTTGCCTTTTTAGGCAGCCTTCCCCTTTCCAGGGAGATCACCCTTTCCGGAAATGCAGGAAAGCCTTTTCTGCAGAAGGATTCCGAAACCGGAACCATTTTTGAGAGCATTGCAAGCAGGATAATCGATTCCTGCAGCAAAGAAGGTGAAGCAGATGAAAAAGACTTTTGAAGGACATTTGTTCAACAGGATAGAAGTATTCGGGGACAGGAAATACAACCACGTGGGCTGCGAGAGCGACAACTCAAAGTTCATGAATTTCCTTTCCCAGTTTGTCCCGGAAGTGGGGATGAGGCGCAAAGTTACCTTTACAGTAGAATCCGAGGAAGAGCCCACAATTGTTGAGGAATACAAGTTCGGCTATGTTGCAAAAGAGGATGAGTATTAAGCTTTCGGGTCTAAAGGGATTTGAGGAAAATGAACATAATTTATGGCCCTGTGCCTTCCTGGAGATTCGGGCGTTCATTAGGCATTGACCCAATCTGCAGCAGGGAAAAGATTTGCTCCTTTGGATGCATCTATTGCCAGCTTGGCAAAACGGCAATAAAAACTACTGAGCGTAAGGAATACGTTTCCTATTCCAAAATGTGCACCGCGCTTGAATCCGCGGACAAAAGCACCACAGATGTAATTACTTTTTCCGGAACCGGGGAGCCCACCATGAACACCAAGCTTGGGGAGATGATTGTTTTTGCAAAGAAATTCGGATTCCCTGTTGTAGTGCTCACGAATTCCTCCTTTTTGCACCTCAAAGAAGTCCGGGATGCCTTGCTTAATGCGGATATTGTTTCCGCAAAGCTGGATGCTCCCAATGAGGCGCTTTTCCAAAAAATAAACCAGCCTGCCGAAGACATCCATTTAGATTCTGTTCTTGAAGGAATCCGGGAGTTCCGCAAAGAGTTCAAAGGAAAGCTTGCATTGCAGATGATGTTCCTGGATGCCAATAAGGAAGCTGCCGCGGAGCTCGCAGCCCTTGCGCGCGAACTGAATCCAGATGAAGTCCAGCTGGATACGCCCCTTCGCCCCTCCCAGGTTTCCCCCGTTTCCCATGAAGAGATGGGCCAAATTGAGGATTCATTTCACGGACTTCCATTTATTTCCGTCTACAAAAAAAAGAAACCTTTAGTATCCCCCCTGGATACCCATGAAACAGAGATGCGCAGGCCAGAGTACTGATTTCTGAAAAACTTCTTGTTTCCTGCAGAAAAGAATTCATTTATAAACAGTTTTAAGCACAGTATACTCTATGGGCCCAACCACCAGAAAAGTAAATTCTCTCGCAAACCAGGGGACCAAGGCTGCTGCAAAACCCAGAACTAATCTTCGTGCAGAGCTATCCAGGTTTAAGGGTTGCTTAGAGCCAGGCAAATCCAGAGGGCCCAGTTTCAAGCTTAATTCCCAAAGCCAGGCCGCACTGGGCAATTGCATAAAGGAAGGCGCTTCTGACCCAAGGCACAAGGATGCCCTGAAACTAAAGGAAGCCCAGGACTTTCTTGAAGGAAAAGAAAAAAGCCAGTCAGTCTATTTTGCAGGGGTGGTTACCGCACTTACAGCAAGCATAAGCTTCTGGAGCGTATCCGTAATGGGCTTTAGCCAGGGGAATGTTGTTAAGGTTGCAATCGCAACCGGGGTCTCTGCACTTCTTGCAGTTGCATCCGCAAAGCTAAGGCACCGGAACCTTAAGTCCCAGTTCCTTGATTCCCTTTCAAATATCCTTAATATTGAAGAAGAAAACGCTCCCCAGAAAAGGATTGCTTTGCCCGAGTAATGGGACAGCCTTACAAACAGGATTTTTATTTTCTCATCAATCCGTGAAGTTCTTCAACCCTTTTGCAAAGCAGGCTTATTGAGTCCATTGCTTCCGCATCTTCCTGCACACTGCTCCCTTCAAATGCCATTGCGCAAACTCCCCTATTCGCAACCACCATATCATGCTTCAGGAAAAAGGAATTGATTGCATTCGTGGCGCTTTCATGCCCGTATTTCCTGCCAACTACCAGGGAAGCCCCTATCTTGTTCCTCAGCTTTCCCCTAACTGGCCAGCTGCGGTCAATAAACGCCTTAAGCTGGGCGCTTACATTATTGAAATATACCGGAGTGCCCACAAAAATTGCATCCGCTTCCAAAATCTTTGGCAGGATTATCTGGCTCATATCATCTTCTATTATGCATTTCCCTGTTTTCAGGCAGGCATAACATGAAGTACAAAATTTGATGTTATAATCAGAGAGCTTAATCAGTTCCCCCTCTAATTTGGAGGAACATTTCCTGAGCATAGCATCTGTGTTGCTGTTTTTTCTCGGGCTTCCGGATAGGTACACGACTTTCATTATTCCCATCTCCATTATTGTGCATTTTTGCAGAATGTAGATATATCTGCTTATTGCAATGGACATTTTAATTAATTTGCTCCCCACATTCCTAACACAAATTCAGCTTTGTCTCCTTTATTCCCTTTTCTCCTTTCGGGCATTCAAGAGGGCGCAGGAGATAGCCCTAAGATTCATTTTTCTTTTTACTGAAGTACCAATACCCAATAATCCCCAGCACCACAATAATCACGAGCAGAACCCAAAGCGAACAGGGTTCTTCCTCTTCTGAGACTGTCTGTTCCCCTGCAGCAGGAGCTTCTGCCCCAACTTCCATCCCTGCTTCCACTATTTCCGGTTCCTCCACCGGGGGTGCCTCTTCAATCTCTTCGCTTTTTTCAATGCAATTTCCTCCTTCACACATTTCCCCTGAAGCGCAGTCCGAATCCTGCACACATTCAGGTTCCGGCTGTTCCGGGGGTGCCTCTTCTTCCGCAGGCGTTTCCTCAATTGCCTCTTCTACTTGTTCACATTCCCCTGAAACGCATTCAAACCCTGTTGCGCAGTCCCCATCCAGCGTGCATTCCCTTTCCGCTTCTGCTACAGAAAAGAAAATCTCGTCGTCATAATGGCCGCTTTTTTCCGCCATGGCTTTATGCGTTCCCGCATATTCAGGGGTGAAAAATACCTCTCCCGAGGAATTGGTTTTTCCCAAGTCATAGTAATGGTATATCCCTGCTACTTTCACGCGAACACTTACTTCCGCCCCGTTCACTGCAGCTGAGCCGGATTTTACAGTAATTGTTATCTCCTCCCCAACGAATTTTTCCCCTGAAACACCCATGCTGAGCGATTCCAGGCTGCTTCCCCCTCCAGTATCTGCTGCTTCCCCCAAAGCAGTATATCCGCTAAATCCTTCCACCTGGTATGTTCCCCGGGTTCCGCCACATGCGGAATATGCAGGAGTAAACTCCGTTCCGTTTGCCCTGATTTGGGCAGCGCTTCCCGGCAGCACATCCGCAGAATCATTGTAATATATCATATTGCTGCATCCCCCTACATGAGTGGTGAGATTTGCAGGCACATTGAATTCAGCCGCATTCGCATCGCTTGAGTCCAGGGAAATAAATTCCTCATCCAGGATTAGGTTAGTTCCGCTCAGGTCGGAATCCGCATTTACCGTGATGCCCCCATACATTATCCCGTATGTTTCGTCTGCCCCTATCCAGAAATTTACTGCATCCACTGTGGAATTGAGGCTTGCAAAATGGGAATCGCTGTTTCTGTAAACCATTACATCTGTAAACTGTGCCCCTGCACAGTTCTCAAGCAAAACCGCATTTCCCCCATTCTCATAAACCCTGTCCCCATCTAATGAAACCCCTGAGCACGGCATCCAGAAAGAATCGTACAGGTAAATTCCCGTATTGCTATTTCCGTAAATCCTGTTTCCACTCAGCTCTGCGTTTTCTGCCCCTTCCATAATGAGCCCATCCTCATTCCCATAAATCTCATTGTTCGTAACATTGCTTGCATTAACCGAATCAAGCGTTAATCCCTCTATCTGTTTTCCAGGGACGGTTCCGTACACCGTGTTCCTGCTTACTTCCCCATCTGTAAGCCACCGGACACTCAGGCCAGTTCCATTCCCATTGTAAATCACGTTGTCAATTACCCTTACTCTTTCGGGGTATATCCCCCATCCAATATATGGCTTGATGTACATTGCAGCATAATTATCCGACTCCAGTCCAATGTCATGGATAAGGTTCCCGCTGAAAACCGCATCCCTCACATCGGTGCAGGCAAGCCCTGCCCTGGAAAGATCATAGAGCACATTATCCATCACCTCCCCGTTTTCCATTCCCCATATCGCAATGCCATCGTATCCTTGCAAATCATAAATCGTATTATTGTAAATATACAGTTCTGAACCGAGTACGTCAAATGCTCCAAAAGAGGCACCTCTTCCCGCTGCACAGTTTCCGTGGATTTCATTTCCTTCAAAAAGGATATTGCTGTACTCATCTACCCTGAACCCGACATCCAAGGCATCTTCCACCTCATTCCCCACAAATTCACTATCTGTGATGTTGTAGGTATCCGTTCCATACATGTTGTTCCTGAAATAGTTATTCTCTACGTGCATGTTGCTTACTAATGCGTTTGTGCTTCCCCCAAGGAATATCCCCGCCCCATTTATGGTGTTTTCAAGATGGCAGTTCTGGATGGTTACGTTGTCCAGCCCTTCATTTACCCAGATAAGTGCATCTGTGTTTGTGCTCCCGTTGATGATTCCCCTTCCCGAAGGAATACTGCAGTCTATAATCACATCATCAGTTTCCACAAATATGCAGCTTTTTCCCCAGGCCCCGGTCTGGAAATCCATTCTTCCTGCTCCTGCCTGGTTCCAGAGATATGTATCCGGCACGCTTATTGTTATGTTTGCCCCGGTACAATCCATTGCGGTTCCTGGCCCAAAATACGAAAGGGAAAATGCAACTCCCAGAGCCACCAGCAAAATAAACAAGAATTTGGTTATTCTCATAACTTGGCTTCCATTGATATGATTATAAACGTTTTCCAATTCGTTTCCACAATCTTTAGTTAAGAGCGCGCAAGCCTGCGTGCCTGCCGCAAATGCAAAAGTTAATAACTGTCCGTTTCCCTAGTCTGCTAGTATATGGTGAGCATATGGGCTTAAGCAAAAGAGATTTAGGAAAGAAAAAAGCCAATTTAAAGTCAAGGCTGGAAGAGCTTGAAAAGAAAGCAAAATTTGACCCGATTAAAAAAGACCGGAAGCTTCATGAGGAAATTGCGGAGTTGAAAAAGAAGCTTGGTGTTGAGTAACCTTTCTTCTTTTTCTTCATTTGCCGCGGTTATTCTATTCCTGTTTGCAACTAAAAAGAAACCAATTTCCCTTTTTCAAAAATTCTGGTAACATCTTCACTTTCATCTTTGCTGCATAAGGATATTTCTCCAGGAGCTTCATCGCATGCTCCGTATTTCGCAGATATTTTTCCAGACCAATCTATGTTTATATCTGTTATGAAGCCAGGCATGCTGGGAGCAAAAACAGTGCCCCTAAGCTCTCTTGAAATAACTGCAGCCAATCCCTTTTTGGTGCCTCCAGTTGAGCAGGATTCCAGGATTATTGTAGGGTGAGGGGAGAAACAACCTCTTAATCTGCGAATTTCCTTAGAGTCTGAAATATCTATGCTTCTTTTTTCTGCAAAGCCGTTTCCTAACCGTAATTCTGTTGGAGACCCGTGCCCACCCAATATCATATTGTTTATTGGGCCATGCTTTTTTGCAACAAAACGAACTCTTTTGTAAAACTCTTTTTCATTGTTTGATTCTATAACGAAAATTGCGTAGTGTTCTACTATTTGGTTCAGTGTGGACCAGTATGCATCATCAAATGCCCCATTCCAGTCGTGCCTAGGGTGGGCTAGCAGCAATATGGGCTTGGTTTGTTTCCCTGTCCATCTGTTCGCTGCAATTATTTTTAGCCAAGGTTCCATAGCCAACGTTCTACGCCCGTCATAATCTTTTTTGTAGACGTAAGAAGCATACCTGGCAAAATGGGTAATCCCATAGTCTTTATAGAGCCTTTCTGTAAGCCCGTGCCCAATTTCATTAACTGCATAAAGAAAATCTGTATTGATGCGGGAAGAAGGAAATCCAATTCTTTTTGCCAATTTTTTAGCTTCTGATTCTGTCAGTACAGGTTCTTCTGCAGGCTTCAAAATCGCTTCAGCATGCATTTTCCGGGATTCATCGTAAATTGCTTGCTGAAGTTGTGCGAATGCAATGCTGCTTTTCTGCGCAGAATCCTTAGCTTCTGAATTTTTATGCAACCAGAATCCCCCGCCGCTTGCTAACAGCAGGCTGATTCCTGCACCCATCAATAGGTATGGGGCCTTTTCTTTATGTTTTTTGAAAAAATTCCTAATCCGGTGTTCTCTTGGCTTTATTGGCTTTATTTTTTTGCAGATTTTCTCTAACTCCCGCATTCACACTACCCCAGAGAGTAGGTATTATCCTGGGAACACCTTTAAAACACCATATACCACTTTTTCCAATACAATCCCAGCTTTTCCCCTTTCTTCTAGTATGTGAACCTCCTTTCGTATTCCTTATGGTCAAACCACTCCAGAACCACGCTCAGGATCGTTACCCTGTCCGCTTTCACTGCGTAAATTAATCTCCAGCTATTAGGCAAGTCATATTTCCACAGATTATTCACTGCATATTTTTTCACATAATCCTTGGGCCATAATTTCTTAGGTATTTTCACTCCGCAAAATGGGTCTTTTTCCAAATCATCAAACGCCCTTTCCAGGAATCCGCAGAGCTTCTGCTCCGCCCCCTTCCCTCCTTTAAGCTCCAGGAATGCTCTCTGCACCTTCTCATCCGCAAACCCTATGCGGATTTCCTTTCCTTTCACAAAAATAGAACTATTTTTGCCTTTTTAATCCAGTGGAGAGTGCCCTTCCGGTGCTTCCGCTACTTGATTAGCAGCCCCTTCTCCTTTACCCCCCTTACTCCTTCTGGGTCCCATATCCAAACTATTTCCCCTGTTTTCTGGTCTATATGTATTTTGTTGGATTCCTCCAGGTAATCCAATATCACGAGCAGCGTCTGGTACATGATTTTCTTTGGGAGCTTCCTCCTCAATTCCGCCTTTGTGGGGTATGTTCCCGCCTTCTTTATGAGCTCCTCCACCATCAGTACTGTATCCAGCCTGGGGTAGTGCAGTACTTCCGTGCTTCCCTTTGCCATTCCTTCACCAGTTATATAGATTTATGCAATATATAAGTTTATATAACTATCGTTTCACTCCACTATCTCCAGCAATTCCCTAAAATCCTTAATCTCATAATCCAGCTTCACTTTCTTATTTCTCTTGAATTTCTCCCCATACTTAGCCAAACAAACCTTCATCCCTAAATTCTTCGCGCCCAGCATGTCCTTGTCATTATTATCGCCCACAAAAAGCGCATCCTCAGCCCTTACCCCCAGTTTCCTTAATGCCGCTTCAAACGGAGCCCTGTGCGGCTTCTTCACCTTTGTATCATCCGTGGTAACTACGGTTTCAAACAGCCTGTCCAGCCTGGAAAGGACCAGCCTCATCCACGCCTTGTTCCTTGGGGCATCGGTCACTATCCCTATCTTCGCTCTCTTTTTCAGCTTCCCCAGGGTAGATGCTACCCCCGGATATGGCTTCAGTGAATTGAACTTGCTTCTCAGGTACGCAACTATCGCCGCCTGCTGTATCCTCTCCGCCTGCCCCACTTCCAGCTTATATGGGTGTATCACCTGGTAGAATGTC
>JGI10211J14876_10000724_pt1 | contig 14196 bp, 12 predicted proteins | sample Etolagsediment_FD_14876 | JGI IMG/M metagenome (IMG submission 14876)
GATGTTTCCGTGCATGTCGTAAAGTCCCCATTGGTTCGGCGGGGTTTGGCCTACGAGCAGTGGTGCGTCGCGCTTTGCTGAACGATGCTGATTCTTATGGAATTCTTTGGGCAGTACATCGCCTGCGTAAAAGTTCGTGGTTGTCCCTGCGCGGCATGCGTATTCCCATTCGGCTTCAGTGGGCAGCCTGTAGGCCAGGCCCTCCTTGTCAGACAGCCAGCGGCAGAAGGCCTGGGCGTCGTACCAGTTGACATTGATAACGGCTTCGTCGTCTTCGGTGGAGAGATTGGCGTCTTTGCCCCGCAGGTCGTTGTGCAGCGGATCGAAAAGCTCGTACTGGTAGTTCGTGACCTCGAAGATGCCGGCGTAGAACGACCGGGTTATGGTGACGTTGTGTACGGGTTTTTCATCGAAGTCGCCCACTCTGAGAAAATCAAGTCCTGTTGGAACAACTTCGACGGGAAGTGGCGTATTCAACTGACCCATCCGAAACGTCCCCGCCTCAATTCGCACAAACTTCATACCAATGGAATTAGTGAATGTGTCGGGCATTCGCACAGGAGGCAACTTTTCTTTTGCATTTGTCCGGCCCTGTCCCGACGCAAAGCAGATTAGCAAAACAAGCAACGTTCTTTGTCGAGTAGGCATAATATGGTTCCTTTCATATCGAATTCACCACGAAGGACGCGAAGGTCACGAAGTTAAAAACAATTACTACTATATTTCTTCGTGTTCTTTTTATCTTCGTGGTTGACAATATTATCCATTATCGTAATACAGCATAACTGCTGATTTTAACCGGAAATTGCCGGATGTAAAGGACTAATTGGGAAAGGTAAAGTTTACGAAGCGATTCAACGGGGAAAAAGCCGGTGGAAAAAGGATGATTATAAACCACCTATGTCATAACTACAACTGAATCTAAGTCTTAGGCAAACGATGTACTGTGATAGCTGGCAAACTTAATACGCTAAGAATTTCCGTTTCTGCATCGGAGGCTAATTTATTGATAAATTTTTCATATTCGTCGATCTTCTTGGCGGAATTGTTATCTGTATCACTTTTTTGCCTTCGTATAACCTTTCGCAAATTCGACGTGATTGATACCCATTTGTCTGAAAACTTGTGCGGGAGAAAAGCTCGACTATCCCAGAACCATTTATCATGTTCTAATATGAATTTAAGTGAATCTTCAAAAGTTCCCTGTAGCAATAAAGAACGTAGATAGCCAACTGCTGACAGTGCCTCTCTGCATATCTCAACTTGCTTTTTAGCTATGGTTTCTTCAAAGCGTATTTTGCGTGCTTTTTGGGACAGATACCATGTACTTATAAAACCACCTGCAATAGCACACAGACCTCCAATCAGCACGGGTAGGATTTCAGCAAACATTTTTAATATTTCTGCCCAAAATTGTGTCATTCAATTTGCATCTTTTTTGTTATTACATTACCTTTTTCGTTTGTAGTTTTAATTTTCTTCCAATTCTTTTTAGCAATAGCTTCGTCTTCAGCCACGAGGTTTATTTCAAAAGTTTTACCCTGTCGCTTTATTGAGAGAACGACATCTTCGCCTCGATTTTTGTTAAGAGACTCGATAATCTTTGATCTCGGCCAATTAAGAGTGCTATGGCCATCTATCTTGATAATAATATCATAGATTTTTAGTTTTTGCTGATATGCAGGTGAATCACACCAGATTGCATTTATCAATGGGTAAAAGTTATTTCCATCCAAAGTAATTATCATAAAACCAATACCAAAACACCCATCTAAAGAATCATCCTTTTTATACGGTTGGTTGCATGGCGGGAAATTACCCTTCTCCTCTCCAAGTAATATCATCCTGATTAAAACTTGACCAGAACGACGGATGTCTTCTTCCGGTGTTGCCACAATAGCAGTTCCAGACCATGTGGGCTTATTTGTTAGTTTATCACATGCAGTTATATTGACGTAAGGATAGTAAGAACCTGTGTGATAACCGGGTCTTGTGACGGTCATAGGTACGTAGTAACCAGGTGTTGTGGTGGTTGCTGTTCCCCATGAATATCCGCTGCTTCCGTAAAGATTTACATTCGATGTCTGAGTCTGACCTGGAACATACCATGGTACGGTGGATGAAGAAGGTGGCACATATTGACTTTTGTATTCATTAGAATAGAAAACCGATACCCAAAAATCGGCATTTTGTATAGTGTCTGCATGCATATATCCTAACAATTCCAACTTATTTCTGACTAAAAAAAGCAACTGTTTGTATGCAATAGGACTCATTCCAAAATTTTCGTTGGTTTCAACATCTGGAAAAGGACTCAAATAGAACTTATTGTATTTATCAAAAGTGGCATCCGGATCTTTCTCAAAATTAATGTTTGGTGATGTGTATATAGAAATCATACCAGGTTTTAATTCTTGTGAGGCACAGCCCGAAAGCAAAACGCTAAATGCTAAAAGAAATATCTTTTTCATTTTTTTCTCCTGTCAAGCTCCGTATTCCCTGTGTCTTCTATAGTTAAATTTATAAAACCACCATCACCATATTACTGGCTTGTCCTTCGCCAGATTTATTTGCCACTATTGCCAAATATTTAAGTCTTTACAGCACGATAGCAACGGTGTTAGACGGGATGCTTTCACCGCCTACATTGACGGCTTTTACCCGATATTCTAATTGCGGGCCGCGAGGCTGGTTTGTAAGCGAGGTTTCGCTTTCCATTGCGATACCGACCTGCGACCATACTCCGAATTCGCCGCCGCCTGCGGGCTGCTCTCGCCTTTCGATAATATAGGTTCTAATCTGCCCGCCTGAACCTCTGGCAGGCGCTTTCCAGTCCAAAAACAGCGTTCCCGCTCCCTGAATGACCGATTCAAGGTTTCGAGGCTGGCCGGGAGGTGTGCTTGGCGAAGGCGCCGATTTCGGGCCCCAGCCAATATATTCGAGTTTTTCGCCATCATTGCCGACATCGACTTCGGATTTCTTCAATTCGTCTCTCATTACTTCTTCAAGGGCGTCTAAGGCCGTATTTTTGGCCTCGGTTGCTACCTGAGCGGCGGCCATAGCGTCGGTTTGAGCGTTTCTGGATGTGATATAAGCGCCATAAGCCGTTGATATTCCCATAGGGTTTGCACTGGGAAAGTCCGCTGCGTGTGCTGAGTAACCTGCCATCATGCTCATAGCCAGAGCCGAGACATCCGCTTCTGCTTTAGGAAATTGTGCCATTTTTCGTTCCTTTCATTAAAAAATTACATTGTGTTTCAGTTTTAGATATAAGCCCGCAATGCCTTAACGTCCGAGGTCAATGGCATGGTTAACGGTATTACTGGAACGTCTTGTTGAGTGCCTTTTAATCTCCACTCAACTTCTTATAAGCAAGTTCAAATAAGGCTTTGAAGTCAGCAATTTTTGTCGTCCCCGGTTCAATGAAGTACACAGCTTCTTTCCATTGAGACTCGTACCGAGTCATTGGGATATCAATCGCTTTGGCTTCTTTCTCGGGCAGTTTGAAGAAGAATGCAAAAGTTTTTGTTCCTATCCACTTTATGCCAAACGCATTGAAGAAACCCGCCTTGAATCCACAGTAGTGTTTATTAAATTTAATTTCCAATCCCCATCCTTGCTTTCTGACATATTGTTCTAAATTCCCTGAATATTTCAGAAACTGATCGACACTGGTGTTATTATGGCCTGTTTTGTAGAAAGCCTCATCGTACGTCGGTTGTCCTCTAACAGGCTTGATTGGCTTTTTAGCGTCTGCTTCAAGTTTATTAACAAGTAATATTTCGTTTTCAGCTTCCACCCATCGTTTGACCTCGATTAGATCAACGGGGTAATTGATCTTGTCTACAATATCTAGCGTTGAAAGCAGAATTGAAGGTGCTATGATAAGGATACGAACCTGAATACTTTCCCATGTTACTGTAATGTCATCTGGTCGGTTATCACATTCAAGCCAGAGCGACTTAACAGAATCCGGATTTTTTTCTGCCCAAAACGCATATTGAAGAACCTGAGGGATGATTGAGGAATCGACAGAACAATTTTTCATCTCGATGATACAAACATTTCCGTCGCTGTCGACTCCGACTATGTCCGGGATTCCAGTTTTGTTTCCCCCTCGGATTTGACGCTTCAGCAGGAAGATGTCTTCAAGGAGCTCAGACGTTTCAAAAACAGTTCGTTCGAATTCGTCTTCCGTCTTGAATGGTGTAGCAAGAAGAGCTTTGACACCTTGCGGGCTTTTCCAGAAGAGATTTGCCATTAGTTACTCCTACTAGATTTTTTGTCGTTTTCTTATAACATCACCATCACCGTATTGCAAGCTTGTCCTTCGCCGGCTTTATTTATCGCTTTCTTCGTGTCCTTCTTAATCTTCGTGGTGAAATCATTTTGTTGCCTTTTTAACAGCTTTTTTACGTAACCCTCTTAAAATAAACGACTTACATTGCAAATAACCGCTTTAACGAACCTTTGAATATCTTTTCGCAACCGTAAAGTCAATTGACTTAATCATAAAGTAAATTGACCCGACCGTAAAGTAAATTCACTTAGCCATAAAGCAAACTTACTTTGTCGCAAAGTAAATCGACTTAGAGGCAAAGTAAACTGACTTATCCATAAAGCAAATCGACTTAATGATAAATCAAATTCCCTTAGCCATAAAGTAAACCGCCTTAGCGAACAAGTCAAATCGCTTTTTGCTCACATCAACTTTCTTGGCGCTGCTCATTTTTTAAGACCTTTAAGTAATTTGATTGGTGTTGTTTTCGATAAACTCACGGACTTCCGGCCTGATATATACTTTCTCAGTGTCCACCACTTTCGAGACCGCTTCGGCACAAGCCGACGCCGCCTCAGACGATGAAGCCTGCGTATCCACAAAGAAAATCGACTCGCCTTTTATTGTACACAGTCCCCCGCCGCTTCCGCTGAGCGGTTCTCGACGGATTGTAACATTATTTGCTTCCAATAACGCTAAAAGTTCCTCTAAAATCCTCTGCTCGTTCATTTCCGGTATATCTGCGTATATCCTCGTTCAAGAAAAACCACGCTAAAGGTCGATATAGATACTTGTAAGTCAACATTTTGCGTATAATAATTTACGTCTGAAAACTAATTTTATAGAAGGAGCAGACAGTTGACAAGCATTATCGAAAAACGCTTTTCTTTGCACAAACACCTGGCGTCCCAGCAGGAACAAAATAGCGCCTTGAAATCGCAGATTGGCCACTTCCAGGCCCTCGCCAACATCGGAACAGCCGCCTGTATGATGGCCCACGAAGTCAACAATCTGCTCACGCCTCTCGGCAGCTATGCAGCTCTTGCTCTAAACAATCCCGACGATAAGCTCCTTATTGAGAAGGCGCTTCAAAAAGCGGTGCGAATCTGCGAACGCGCCTCAAAAATTATGGAAAGTATGCTCACCCTCGCAAGTCGCGAAACGCAGGAGAAGAAAGAGATTCGACCAATCGTCTTGCTGGAAGAAATTTTCTCCTGTTTGTGCCGTGATTTTGCGAAGGATAAGATAACTGTGAATCTCGATATTCCTGAAGACATGACGGTTTGGGCTGTGCCCATTCAGATTCAACAGGTTTTAATGAACCTCATTCTTAACGCCCGCGAAGCGATGCTGCCTGCCGGCGGCGTTTTAACCATCAAAGCCAGGAACACTGCTGATGCGGTCCAAATAGAAGTCTCCGACACCGGACGCGGAATTGAACCAGTTGATTTAAAAAAGATTTTTGAGTCGTTCTTTACTACGAAGGAACACAAAAAATCATCGTCACAAAACTTAAACTCCGGACTTGGCCTTACTTTTTGTAAACAGATAATGGATGCTCACGGAGGCCGTATCTCAGTAGAATCCAAACAAGATGAGGGAAGCAAATTTAATATAAACCTGCCGAAGCGCAAGTCAAGGTAATACAAAAAGTGGCTCAAAATATTGGCCATATCATCTTAATGTTGCTGCTGCTCGCCGGTTCTGCTTTCTTCTCAGGGGCCGAGACCGCCTTCTTTAATCTCTCACGCAGGCAAATCAATCTGCTGAAAAAACCAAAACATAAACTGCAAAACCTGACGGCAAAACTATTGAACAGCCCAAAGCAGCTGCTCAGCTGTCTCTTGTTTGGCAATATGATAGTTAACGTTCTCTTCTTTGCCGTCGCCAGCGTCCTTACGGTTAGAGTCCGACGGCAAATTGGCGTATCAGCGGCGGCAATCAATGCCTGTCTCGCCTTTGGTTTACTTGTGCTCTTCGGCGAAATACTGCCAAAATCCTTGGCCTACGCAAATTCAAAATCTATCACTATCACCACTGCCCTGCCGGTCTTTATGTGCCTGAAGATTTTTACACCTATTTTATTGGTCTTCCGCTTTTTAATAATAGAGCCGGTCATTCGCCTGTTCCTCGGAGCCGCCAAACCTGCAAAACCCATAACCACAGGAGAATTCAAATCGCTGATTGAGCAGGTGAGAAAACGAGGCCTAATCACCGCCGACGAGAACAAACTCTTGACGGAGATTATCGAGTTTGGATTTCTTAAAGTTCGCGATTGTCTGCGCCCGCGAGTGGATATGGTCGCCTGTGCGGTTACAGAGTCGGCCCAGACAGCCCGCGGATTGATGCTGAAAAACCATCTCACGAAGCTGCCCGTGTATGTCCGAACGGTAGATAATATAGTTGGTCTGGTGCACTTGCGTCAGTTACTGCTTCGCCCGGATACGCCGCTGGACAAACTTGTCCGGCGGGTGCGTTACGTTCCTGAGCAAAAGACGGTCGAATCATTACTGGAATTTTTCCAAAGGACTCATACCGACACAGCGATAGTCGTTGATGAATATGGTGGAATCGCAGGTTCTGTTCGCCTGGAATATATTGCCGAAGAGTTGCTCGGTCCGATTGAGCCTATAAGCGGTATTGAGTCTATCGAGCAGTTAGGCCCTTTTGAATATCGGCTGGCAGGCAACCTGGCAATTCACGACTGGGCCGAGGCGTTTCATATTGAGCCGGCGGAAACAAGACTTTCCACAATCGGCGGCCTCGTAACCGCCCTGTTGGGCAAGATACCAAAAAATGGCGATGTGGCGTATTTGAAAAATCTAAAGTTCACCGTTGAAAGCGTGCGAAAGCACAGAATCGAGACTCTTATCTTAACCCTTGAGCCGATACCAACCAATGGTCAATAGCATAGTTTTAATCCTGGCAATTGCGTTTTTTGTTGTTCTTGCCGGCTTATTCGCCGGTGCCGAAACAGGTCTGTATCAACTCAGTCGACTTCGCTTACGACTCGGTATTGAAAAGAAGCAATTGTCATTTGTCATCCTCGGCAGGGTTATGCGCGACAGCCCCGGCCTTCTTCTTTCAATATTATTAGCTACAAATCTTGCCCATTATTTTGCTACAAGTATTGTTACTGTCATATTGTTGAGCAGCGTGAAAGTCGAACACGGCGCTGAAGTATTTGCAACTCTTCTGGTAGCCCCGACCCTATTTGTCTTTTCCGAGTTGATTCCTAAAAATATTTTCTTTTATCGGGCCGATTTTCTTATGCCCCGTTTCGCACCTGTTTTATTCGCATCCCAAAAATTCTTTACCTTCTCTGGGGCAGTGCCCTTACTTAAATTTATATTACGTATCTTCGCCCAGTTGACAGGCACATCAGCGTTTACTGAGGCGGTTATACCAAATGTACGCTCGTCTCACATCAAAGCAATTTTTCGGGAAACGCGGGAAGAAGCCTTTCTCAGCCCCGTGCAGGCTGACATCATAAATCGTCTGGTCACTATTCCCAACATTACAATAAGGTCTGTGATGACGCCCATTAACAAAGTACAGATGCTGGCTCAAAATTCTGATAATCGGGCTTTGTTGAACAAATTAAAGGAATCGGTCTTCAGCCGTTTACCGGTTTATGACCGTTGCTCCGCAAACATCGTCGGCTATATAAATATTTACGAAGTCCTAAGCTCGGAACAGCAGTTTACGGATTTACGTAACTTCATAAAGCCAATCCGAAAGCTTCCCGCCGACACTATTGTCTCAGATACAACAAATATTATGCGAAACGAAAATCAGAAAATCGTTTTGGTTACAGGACTCGGGCACGCCGGCCGAGAAAGGCCTGTCGGCATTGTAACTATGAAGGATTTGGTTGAAGAACTTCTCGGCGAACTAAGCGAATGGTAAAGTAATTACTCTCGCCGTCGGCATTCGTTTTGATTTCTGACTTTTATTCACAATCAACTAACGATTATTCACTATCTACGACTGCTTTTGCTATATCATTGATTGCAGTGCGTGTCCGGCCATTGGTGTTATTAGCCAGAATAGAAAATATATAATCACCATCGGCAGTGCTGCATACTCCCGAAAGCGACTTGACGCCGGCGATATATCCGGTCTTGCCAAGGATTTTGCCCTTGTATTTTTTTTCGTCGAAATGTCCCTTAAGTGTTCCATCCACCCCCCCTACCGCTAACGAATCTTTGTAGAGCTTCCAGTCCTTACCATTGTAAGCATCAAGTAACACCTTTGTTATAGCATTTGCACTGAGTTTATTTTGCCTGCTCAGGCCGCTGCCGTCATCAATATAGAATTCTTCTCCCTTGATACCAAGCTTCAGCAAATACTCACGAATTAATTCACGTCCTTCGACCCAGTTACCGTTTTTGCAGTTTTCATTTGAGTGCGCTGCGATAGTTTTAAGCAAGGCCTCCGCCGCCAGGCCAAAGCTGCTCTTATTACACCGCACCAAACAATCCCTTATGGGCGTTCTGTATTCTCTGAGTGCCCTGAAGTTACAATCTTTGCTCACCACTTTTTCTATAACTTTGCCCTCCGCGTTTATTCTTGCCTTAGCCAGCTTTTCCGCCAGCAAAAAGCTGAAAAACGCGGCCGGCCTTTCAATTGCAACCGGGAACGGCCCCTGCTGCTTTCTACATTTGCCCTCTAAGATAATTTTATTAGGCTCGCGAGTGCGGTAAGCCGCGACACCAACCCTGCCTTTCTTTACGCGTTTGACCTTATTGATTATTTTTACATAATCGGTCGCCGGCTCGATAAAAACAACCACTTTACCGCCGGAATTTTTTACGGTCACATCAACGCAATTGCCGTTGTAATTTAAACCGCTGACTTCGCATGCGTACCAGCGGTTTAGCTGCTTCTTCGGCCAATTCGGATGGACTCGCTGGTCGTCGAATATACTGCTATCGACTGTAATATCTTTAATGGTTTTGACACGGTTTTGCTTTAATGCTTGCACTATATCTTCAAAGAGCCAGCCGGCCTTTTTATCGTATTTTGCATCTGCAACTTTGTCACCCAATAACGGGTCGCCCCCGCCTACTATCACCAGAGTATCACCGCAAAGCCCCACCTTTGTTTTATATTCATAATTTGGTCCCAGGTATTTTAGTGCCGCTGCTGTGGTAATTATCTTCATATTCGAAGCGGGTATGAGCGCCTTTTTTGCATTATGGCTGTACACCGTCTTGCCCAAATCGGCCTCGACTATATGAATGGAGAATTGAACCTTTTTCTGGGTACTTTGGCCAATGATGCTGTCGATTCGCTTTGCCAAATCTGCCGAGGCGGTGCCGACAAGACAAACACTAAGTACAGCCGCCAAAACCGTAATTCCGAGCGCAGCGCAGCGGAGTCGAGGAATCTGTTTTTTCATTTGTGCCTTCATAACGCAGCAATTTATTACCACAAATACCTATAAAATTCAAGCAGCACCATTATTTACATCAATCAAAGCATTATTTCTACTTGAATAGCTGCCGATTTTACCGGATAATTGCAGCGGGATTATTGCTGTTGTGAGGTTACCATTATGAAGATAGCTTATTTTGATTGTTTTGCCGGTGCCGCCGGAGATATGATTGTCGCAGCAATGCTTGATGCCGGCCTCGACGCCGAATTCCTAAAGGCCCAGCTTGCAACGCTCCGTATAGAAAATCTTGATATAAACATAAGGCAGACTAAGCGTGCAGGCATAAGGGCTGTCAGCTTCGAACCTGCCACGCCAAAGCAGGACCACCACCGTAACCTCGCACAGATAAAAAAAATCATCAGTCAAAGCAAAATAAGTGAACAAGCCAAAAAAACAGCAATTGCCATATTTGAAAGAATCGCCCAGGCCGAAGCAGCCGTTCATAACAAGGACACCAACGATATCCATTTTCACGAAGTTGGAGCCCTTGATTCGATTCTTGACATCGTCTCTGCGAGTATTGGCATCCTGGCTCTCGGTGCTGAGAAGATATATTGCTCGGCTTTGAGTGTCGGAGGCGGCACTGTTAAGTGTGCTCATGGTTTAATGCCTGTCCCTGCACCCGCAACGGCTGAACTGTTGAAAGGTGTTCCAATTACCGGCGGACCGGAACAGGCCGAGTTGCTGACACCGACAGGAGCGGCCATTTTGACAACTATAGTTGACGAATTCCGTCCCCTCCCATCGATGAAAATCGAAACTCTCGGCTATGGAGCCGGCTCTTCACAATTCGATGATACTCCCAATGTTTTACGACTGATTCTGGGGCAAACCACGCCGGAAAAATCGGCTAATGCCGACACCGTCTGCCTGCTTGAAACCAATATCGACGATATAAGTGGGGAACTGCTTGGTTTTGTAACAGAGAACCTGCTTGAACACGGTGCTTTGGATGTTTTTACTACGCCCATTTATATGAAGCAGAACCGTCCTGCCGTCCAAATGTCTGTTATCTGCAAAATCGAAGATGCTCCGAGTTTAGAACAACTCCTTTTTGAGCAAGGACTTACGTTTGGAGTTAGAAGACAAATCCTACAAAGGAGCAAATTGGCCAGAGATTTTGTCGCTGTTCAAACTGAATTCGGCCAAATAAGAATAAAGACCGGCTCGCTAAACGGCAGAATTGTAAATGCAAAGCCGGAATTTTCAGACTGCCTCTTATCTGCAAAAAAGCATAATGTGCCCGCAAAAGCTGTTTTAGAAGCCGCCATAGCTGCCTACGAAAAAACCCGCCCACATAAAAAGTGAACCGCCGTAACTGCTTTGCTATAAAGCCATTACAACTCCTTACGGCCGGCAATCGGGCAAACAAAATTTCCGCTGATTTTCGCTGTGTTTGCAAGTGCTTCTTTAACAAGAGGTTATGTGAGCCGATACTAATCCCGGAAAATTCTGTTGTTTTGTTGACAAGGATGCCGATGACTATTATAGTAAGAATAGACAGCTAAATGCCGTTGAGTGGAATCTTGCGGCTTTCTTAGCCGTGGTGAGCTCTCGGAATGCTAATGCTCCGGGAGCTTTTTTTTGTTGACCGTTCACGGGTTAATTTGCTGAATTTTGGCAAAACGAAAAAACTCCAAAAAAAACTTTTGCAGCATCGCGGACCCATAAGGCAGGATTTAGGTTAAATTTCACTTGACAAAGTGTTTGCACCTGACTAATAAGGAGGTTTTAGTATTTACTATTTGTGAAGATTACACGGAGTAGTTGATAATGTTACCCTCGAAGAAGACCAGTAAAGCCAAAACACGCAGTCGCCGCAGCCACCATCGGCTAAAGGCGGTAAACTATTCGGTCTGCCCGCGATGCGACCAGCCCAAGTTGCCGCACGCAGCCTGCGAAAATTGTGGTTACGTCAATCCGAAAATCACATTGAAGCTCGGCAAGAAGGAGAGCAGCTAAAAAATGCGAATCGCTATTGACGCAATGGGCGGCGACAATGCACCGGATGAAATTATCTCGGGGGTATTGGAATCAATCGAGCTTCTTAGCGAAAATGATGAGTTGATACTCGTCGGCCCGAAAGATTTGATAGAATCACAATTGCCGTCTTTGGAATCCCGCGAAGGAGCAATCAGCGTGGTGAACGCTCCTGAAGTTATTGGCATGGACGAAGCGCCTATAGAGAGTCTGCGAAGAAAAGTCAAAAGCTCAATTGCAGTTGTGGCCAAATTGGCAAAAAGGGGACAGGCCGACGCCGTCATTTCGGCCGGTAATACAGGCGCCTGTGTTGCGGCTTTTCAAATGAGAATGAGAAATTTACCAGGTGTTAATCGCCCTGGGATAGCCGTCGTATTCCCTACCTTTGAAGGGCCGGTGACAATATGTGACGTCGGGGCGAACATCGCCTGTAAGCCGATAAATCTTTATCAATACGGCATAATGGCCGGTATGTATTCAAAATATCTTCTCGGAATGGAAAACCCGAGGATTGGACTTATGAGCATCGGGCAGGAAGACGCAAAGGGTAATGAGGTTGTTAAAAAGGCACGAGAGTTTATGAAATCCGACTCGAATATGAACTTCGTTGGCAATATTGAGGGTAGAGATATCTTCAAAGGTGTTTGTGACGTTGCCGTTTGCGACGGCTTCGTAGGAAACGTGATTCTAAAACTTACTGAAGGACTTGTTGACGGCTTGTTCAAGGCCATAAAACACGAACTGCTGGCGGAGAAGCTCAGGCTTGCTATGAAGTTTAGGCCTGTGATGATGCGAATTTATAACAAATACGACTATAATGAATACGGCGGTGCCCTGCTGCTCGGCATCAACGGAACAGCGATTATTTGTCACGGCTCAAGCCGCAGCAGAACAATTAGAAACGCTGTTTTGGCCTCCAAAAAATATCACACCGAAAAAGTAAACGAAAAAATCATCGAATATCTCTCAGAAACGCCGTTTTGCGACAAGCTGCAAAATGATAATCAGCGAAACACTCTCGTAAGGACATCTGATGAACAAACTAATTAACGAGTCCACGCTACCCTACCGCGCAGTCATTACCGGCTATGGCTCATTTACGCCGGAAAAAAAGCTGACCAATCAGGACCTGGCAAAAATGGTGGACACCTCTGACGAATGGATTACAACGCGAACGGGTATCAAGGTTCGACACATTACTAATGACAGCGAAACTACCGCATTTTTAGCTATCGAAGCAGCGAAAAAGGCCTTGGCACAGGCTAATCTCGACCCCGCCGAGCTTGAAATTATTATAGTTGCTACTATTACGCCGGAGATGGTTTTCCCTTCAACGGCATCATTTGTACAGAGAGCTCTTGGAGCCAAAAAGGCATGGGTCTTTGATTTGTGTGCTGCCTGCAGTGGCTTTATTTACTCGCTCGGTATTGTACAGCAATTCCTGGAGAGCGGGCGCTACAAAAACGCCCTCGTAATAGGGGCTGAGACTCTCACTAAGATTACCAACTGGAGCGACCGGACAAGCTGCATCCTCTTCGGTGATGGCGCCGGGGCCGTGGTACTTGAGCGGCGAAATGATGGAAGGGGTATTTTATACAGCACTATGTCTTCGGACGGGGACCGTTGGGAAGCTTTGAACTGCCAGGCCTATGGTTCCCGCCATCCCGCGGATAAGAAACTGGACGACCCCAATAAAATCTATATGGAAATCAAGGGCAGAGAAGTCTATCAGCAGGCGGTTCGCCGCATTGTTGAAGCCGTTACAGAGTGTATGAAACACTGTAGATTGACCATCGATGATATTCGAATGGTCATTTCACATCAGATGAACGCAAGGATTATTGAGTCCGCCGCGAAACGACTAAAGCTGCCAGATGAAAAAATATATTTGAATATCGCCGAATATGGCAACACATCCGCAGCTTCCGTGCCGCTTGCCTTTGATGAATGCATCAGAAAGGGCAAAATCAAGCAAGGTGACATCGTTATTTTCGTTGCTTTCGGTGCCGGGTTGACTTGGGCAGCAAGTGTAATTCAGTTTTAGTATCTCATTAGCTGTGGCGTGGCGAATCTATGAAGACGGCTTTTTTATTTCCCGGACAAGGCGCTCAGACCGTAGGAATGGGCAAAGAAATTGCCGAGGCCTTTCCTGCTGCGGCCGGGCTCTTCGAGAAAGCAGATAGTATCGTTGGATTTAACTTGAGCAGGTTCTGCTTCGAAGGTCCCGCCGAACAGTTAAATACCACAACCATATCACAACCTGCAATTTTCGTAACCTCTGCCGCCATTTTAGAAATTCTCAGGACGAACCCTTCCACTAAGACGCCGCAGCCAAACGTAACAGCAGGCCTTAGTCTGGGCGAATATACCGCCCTCTATGCCGCAGGAATTATTAGTTTCGAGGATGCGCTGATTCTCGTACAGAAGCGGGGACAGGCAATGCAGGCCGCTGCTGACGCTGCCAATGGCGGAATGGTCGGTATTATCGGCCTTGACG
>JGI10211J14876_10000726_pt1 | contig 14157 bp, 11 predicted proteins | sample Etolagsediment_FD_14876 | JGI IMG/M metagenome (IMG submission 14876)
GGGGTATCATAGTCTGGCCTTGAAGAGCGACGGCTCGCTCGTCGGCTGGGGAAGGAACAACGAAGGGCAAATCAGCGTCCCCGGCGGTAACAACTTTGTGGCGGTTACTGCAGGCAATTTTCACAGTCTGGCCCTGAAGACCGACGGCTCAATAGTCGGCTGGGGCAGGAACGATGAGGGGCAGTGCAACGCACCTGTTTATAATGACTTTGTAGTCATAGATGCAGGGTATTATCACGGTCTGGCCCTGAAGTCTGACGGCTCGCTGGCGGGCTGGGGCTACGACGATTATGGTCAGGCCACGGTACCGGATGGTAACGACTTCGTAGATATCGCCGGTGGGGGGTGGCACAATCTGGCCCTGAAGAGTAACGGCTCGCTTGTGGGGTGGGGTTACAACGGTGATGGCCAAACCGACGTGCCCGAAGGCAATGACTTTGTGGAGATAGGTTCCGGCTCATATCACAGTCTGGCCATCGCTGCGACACAGCCGGACCTGGCGGTAACGGAGCCAAACGGCGGCGAGAACCTGCTTGCCGGCAAGACTTACACGATAAGCTGGCAAAGCCAGGGATATATCACTGAAGTGCTGATTGAATACTCAAGCAACAACGGTTCAGACTGGACTGAAGCAGCTTCCGATGTGAACAACACCGGCAGCTACAACTGGCTGGTCCCTTCGGTTGACTCAAATGAGTGCGTGGTACGTATCAGCAGCACCCGTTACTGGAGCGTTAGTGATACCAGTGACGCGCCCTTTACAACATATATATGCAAACTGGATTATGACCTTAACGGCGATTGTTTTGTGGACATGTTCGACTTCGCCTTTATAGCTTCGGAGTGGCTGAAGTGCGGCAATAAGTTCGACTCCAACTGCAAAGGATATGAGCCGTAAAAATTTGTTCGCTGTGCCGCCAAGACCGGCACGGCGGCGCTCGTGTCTGAGCTATCAGGCGGGCAGCAAGGTCAAATCACACACGGAGACAATTTCTTTAATTTTGCAAAAGCTCTATCGCTCACCCAAGCTAACAACTATTAGTCGAAAACGACTTTGACCGACTATGTACCACATTTTGGCCCTTTCCACTGTCTTTAATGGAACTGAAACGCTCGGATGCTGTGGAGTTTTGATATATGTTTTTTCACATTCGTTTGTAGCGTGGACCGCCTCCGCCTTCAGGGGCCGTCCATTTGATATTGTCGAACGGACATTTCCTCTGGCAGGTTTTGCAGTGCAGGCAGTTGGATGGATTGGCCGGCCTGACCTCACCCTGCACCGTCTCATATACTCCCCCGGGGCAAAACGTGATACAGGGACTGTCGAATATGGGCGCGCATTCGGTATTACAAATGTTGGTATCCAGAATGCTCAGATGCGACGGCTGTTCCTCGCGATGCTCGGTTGCCGCCGTCGCTGTAAAGGTATCTTTATCAAATTCCTTATCGCCTTTGAGTCTATAGCGAGCGGTGTTCATCGCTTTATAATCTTTCTCAACGTTAAATTTCGGCAGCAGCTTACCAAAAACCGACAGCGGCATTCCCTGCAAAGGTCCGTACTTCGTAATCGCCTGGCGAAAGTTCATTGCCGACTTCATCTCCCTGGCAATATTCGATTTGTCAACCAGCTCGGTATATCTCGACGCTGTTGTATCGGGATTGCCGAAGGTTTCATCGATTGCCTTTGCCGCCTGTATGCCTGAGTCGATAGCGTTGTGCAGGCCCTTGATTTTCATCATATTAACGAAGCCGGCACTGTCACCGAGTATCAGCACATTGCCTTTGCCGATAGCGCCGGTTTTGTCCCTCGGAACAGCGTAGTATCCGCCTTCGGGAATCATCTTGGCACCGGCTTCCACGACCGTGCCGCCTTCGATAAATCGCTTTACAAACCTGTGCTCCTTGAAGTTCGTCAGCGCATCCTGAGGGTTAAAGTCGCAGTATTTCCAGTCAGCACCGACTATTATACCGACGGAAAGGTGCTCCTTAACACCAGCATATACAATTCCGCCTCCAAACATACCCGGCCCTAAAACCGGTGTCCACAGGGGATAGCCCATAGCGTGAACAACGCGTCCGGAAGTAAATTTATTGTATTGCTCGCTGCTTACCTTTATGAGCTCTTTGACGCCCACCGAATAGAGCTGGGGGGATTGTCTTTGCAGGGCGGCCTCTTCTATGAATTTTTCCGTCAGCAGCCCGTCACATCCTTCGGCAAGCACCACAAAAGAAGCGCTTATGACTTCTCCTTCGGCGAAGTTCGGCTGCCTATTGCCTTCTCTGTCGAGACCCTGGTCAACAAGTCTGACCCCCGTCGCCATATTATTTGATTTATTTAGAATAATGTCCTGAGCCGCAAAACCGGTCAGCACTTCCACGCCAAGCTCTTTTGCAAGCTGCCCCAGCCAGTTGGTCAACTTGCTTATCGATACCGAATAATCCCCTCTGTGGAGCATTTGGCCGAAGCCCAGGCGAAGGATTTTGGCGAGTCTGACCGCAAAGAAAATGTTGAATGAAATTTTCCTGCCCAAAAAGAACATTATATTGTCTTTGTTAATCTTGCTTGCCAGCACCTCCCTGGCCTCTGTGCTATCCTGCCATCCGGGCACAGCCGAATTCAGCAGCGTGTGCAGCGGTTCGGCCTCCAAAACCGCCCCTGAGAGATTGTGATTGCCCAGCTCGGCCCCCTTTTCTATAACGCAAACCTCAATCTCCGGCCTTAGGGCTTTGAGCTGTATCGCAGCCGCCAGACCGGCAGGCCCTGCACCAACTATAAGAACCTCCGTTTGATTGTAGCTGTTGTCTGACATTTCTTATTCCGCTTCCAATGCCTGAACTAACCGGGGCACTGTATCTTCCACCTTTCCTACTATGTAGTAATCGCACTGCTTAAAAATCGGTGCGTGGGGGTCGCTGTTGACGGCAATGATGGTCTCGGTATTTGCGACACCTATCATATGCTGGATGGCGCCGGATATTCCCAAGGCAATATAAAGTTTCGGCCCAACGGAGGTACCGGTCTGACCGACCTGGTGCCCCCGGTCGATAAATCCCTGTTCCACCGCTGCGCGTGAAGCACCTCTCTCAACTTGTGCGTCTAACTTCCTGCGAAGACAGTCGCAAAATGAGCTTACCAGCCGTTCATAATTATCTCTGCTCTGCATTCCCTTTCCCCCGCTGACAATCACATCAGCGCCGAAGTTTACTTCGCCGGTGCCGAATTCCGTTTTTATAATTTCCAGACTGATGTCGGCTTCGGAAAGCCGGACATTGTGCTTAATGACTTTGCCTCTTCTTGACTCATCAGGGGGCAGTCTTTTCATAACGCCCGGCCTTGCGGTGGCCATCTGCGACTTTGAATTTTTTGTGCAGATAGTTGCCATAACGTTCCCGCCCAGAGCCGGGCGGGTCTGCATAAGGATACCTATCCAGCCTTTTCGTGAACTGTCCCTTATGTCCAGCGAAGTGCAGTCGGCTGTCAACCCACAGCCGAGCCGGCATGAGACCATCGGCGCCAGCATTCTGCCTTGAGGGGTCGCCGCGTAGAGAACGATTTGAGGCTGGTATGCGCTTATCGCATCGCCAATGACTTTGCGATGCGCGGTCGGGTCAAATACGCCAAGCAGCTTATCCTCGATGATATAGATATTATCCGCGCCAGCAGTAATTAGCTCCCGTGCCGTTTGTTCGACCCTCTCGCCCGCCAAACAAACGCCTACATTTGTTTCCAGCGAATCGGCAAGCTCGCGGGCCTTGCCGATAAGCTCGAACGTCGCCGGATGGATAATGCCATCATTGTGTTCGGCGACCACCCAAACCTCGCCCGTATAGCTCGGCTCCGTTATCTGTAGGCCGTTGAGCATGTCTTCCAATGCCCGTTTATGAAAATGCTTGCCTGCAGCGGTAAGAATCTCCTTCTTAATATCTTCGTTAATCTGACTAACTTCGCCGATACCTAATTCTTTGAGTTTGGCGAATAAAATTTTGAAATCTTCATTTTCTTTCTTTGTCCCTTCGAAGCTTCTGTCGAGTTTGTTTGCCCGTCTGCCCGGCAGGACGTAGCGGCTTATCTGCCTTTTGCCTTCTTCACTACCTTCGCCATTGTCACGCCTGGAACTACTGATAAGTACCTGGGCCAATAATTTTGCGTCACCGACCTGTTCGCATTTTCTAATGCTTTTGCCTGGAGGGAAAACCCTTATTACTCGGGTTTTCGACCCGTTCACACCGAAGTGGGTCGCTTTGATATCGTCGGAGCCCCAGCGGATAATTTCCATCTTGTTTGCTCGCCGCGTGGCTGCAAACGTCGCGAAAAGGGGATACTCGTATCTGGCGACAGTAATTACAGCGGGCACTTTCCCGGCGGCAACCACCTGGCTGCCGCCGCTGATAATGCGCGTGAATTCAAACCGATTGTTCCTGTATTCAGATTTGGTGACATAAGTTATACAGGGCAGGTGCAGCTCTTCAGCAATTTGCGGTGGTACCTGGGCCGTATCACCGTCAACCGACTGCATACCACAGACTACATAATAATCGCTGTCGTCGTTAAGGATTTCTTTGACTATTTTTCTGACGGCAAAGGCCAGCGGATTTGCCGTTGCTAATGTGTCTGCTCCGCTGAGGGCTCTGTCGGTCAACAGCACCGCCATATCGGCGCATCGGCTAAAACTGTATCGCAGAACCTCCTCGGCCATCGGCGGCCCCATAGTAAGGCAAATGATTTTACCGTTTCTGTCGGTACTGTCCTGCCTCATCCGCTTTGCAAAGGCCAGCGCCTGGGAGTCCAGCTCGTTGATTACGCTGACAAGCCGGCTACGAATGAGCGTACCAGTCTCGATGTCGAACGCAGTGTCCGTTATTTGTGTAACATCAGGAACTTGCTTTACCAAAACTATGTAATTACTCATATCTGTTATCGTCTATTACGCCATAAACGTCTGCGACACCATGGCCTTTTCTACGTTATCCTGTTGCCTGGTATATCCTTATAGCAAATAAGTATTGCAACCACAAAACAAGGTAAACTATATTACTGTCCGGAATATGTCAACTGATATAAAGTCATTTTTCACGCCGACATTCTGCTAAAGATTGCCCCGCAAACAGAAAACTTTAATTTATAGCTTGTTTCGGATTGCAGAATACTGTTTAATTCTCCTCTCGGCGATGAAAAAAGCAAATGTTAATAGGTTGACTAAATTTTGTTTGAGGTGAACAGAGATGGCGGATTTGAAAGTGTTAGCAGATGCGGTCATTAAAGGTGACCAGAATGCCGCGGTACAGCTTACTGAAGCGGCTATGGAGGAAGGTGTGGCGGTCAAGAGTATTCTCGACGATGGATTAATCGGGGGTATGGACGAGCTGGCCGCACGCTGGAAAAGGAATGAGGTTTACATACCGGAGGTACTTATTGCCGCAAGGGCAATGAAAGCGGCGATGCAAATCCTTGAGCCGGAACTTGTCAAGGCCGGCGTAGAACCGGCCGGAAAGTTCCTGATAGGAACCGTGCAGGGTGATTTGCACGATATCGGGAAAAATCTTGTGGCGATGATGCTGAAAGGCGCCGGCTTTGAAGTTGCTGATATTGGTGTCGATATTGCACCTGAAAAATTTATTGAGCAGGCCAAAGCCACGGATGCCCAGTTGATTGGTATGAGCGCTCTTTTGACCACGACAATGCCTGCTATGGAGAAAACTTTAAAGGCCATGCGGGATGCCGGCGTTTCGGCCAAGATTGTAGTAGGCGGCGCACCTGTAACACAAGCTTACGCCGACAAGATTGGCGCCGATGGTTATGCTGCTGACGCCGCTTCGGCCGTGGATTTGGCCAAAATCCTTGTTGCTTAATATTCGCTACACACTAAAGTTACAACAAAACACGAAAAACAGTCCCGATACCAATAATCGGGGCTGTTTTTTTGTGATTAAGTTTGGTATAATAGACACTTGGTTATGGTAGGAAAATATGGCAGTTAAACCTGGTTTTTCGTGAAGCCGCGAATCGACGGTGAGGTGCCTATGCGGCAGGTAAAAGACCCGAATTTAGCGCAACTGTTGCTGCAGCTTCGGTTTACGTCCCAAAAGCATCGGCGAAAACAGCTCGATGCCGCCGAAAAACTCTATGCGCTCACTGACAAAGACAAGGAATATCCTTTTGAGTTCGTCTGCTTTCGGATTACGGGTTACCACCCAAAGGGTCTTGTAAACCAGCCGCTTATAAAGGGCGACCAACTGGCAGAGGACCTTAGGATTTTCATTGCCAAGCTCAGCAGTCAAGTTGCCCGTCGCGTCGGTGAGCAAGACCAAAAAGTTTATGCCATCGAGGAACTCGCTGCCATCCTCGGTGTTTCAACAAAAACAATCGGCCGCTGGCGGAGCCGGGGATTGCTTGCGATGAAATTCATTTTTGATGACGGCAAGAAACGCCTCGGCTTTTTTCAATCAACAATCGATAAGTTCTTCGAGAAAAACCCGAACCTTATTACTAAAGCAGAGAGTTTTGCGCGACTGACGAGTAAGGAAAAGCAACTGATTATAAAGCAGGCCGTTACACTCGCTGCCAAGTCCACGATGTCGCGCCACCAAATCGTAGAACAAATAGCAACCCAAACCGGCAGGGCCCACGAAACCATCAGATACACAATTCTTAACTACGAAAAAGCCAATCCTCGGAAAATCGTGTTTAGCAAACCACCAGGCGTAATTAATCCCCCCCAGGCCGCTGAGCTTTATAAGCTGTTCAATCAGGGCTGCAGCATCGATGAACTGATGGGCCGCTTCAATCGCAGCAAAAGCTCGATATATCGGATTATAAACGTAAGGAGGGCAAAGGCCATACTGGCTAAGAAAATTGAATTCATTCCCAGCGACGAGTTTCTCGAAGATGGCGCCAAAGATAAGATTCTCGCAAAGCCCATCGACATTGCAAAGCCGCCCTCCAGCGAAATCGCAGGGTCATTCGAGTTGGCCGGCGGGTCCCTTCTGCCCAAGTACCTGCAGATATTAAAAGATACCCCTGTGCTCAACAGAGAACGTGAAATCGAGTTGTTCCGCAGATACAACTTTCTAAAGCATCTGATTTGTGTAACCAGAGCGGGCATGAAGCCGGGCCGGGTCTCAAGCCCTCGATTAAAGGAAGTCGAAAATTATTTGGCTGAAGCCGAGATAATCAAGAAGATGATAATTGAAGCAAACCTGCGATTAGTCATCAGCACCGCAACAAAGCATATCGCCAGCGGAGTAAATCTGTCAGATTTGGTCAGCGAAGGTAATTTCGCCCTGACCCGAGCGGTTGAAACCTTCGATTACGCAAAGCGTTTCCGGTTCAGCAGCCACGCCTCCTGGGCAATAGCCAAAGACTACGCCCGCAAAATACCTGCCCAGACCACCCGAGGCGGTAAATCAAGAGCCGCCTCGCTGGCGGATATCCATCGCGATTTGAGAACCAAAGCGACCACAGATGTCGTGGCCGTGGAACGAGCGCGCCAGAGCCTGACTCAGGTTATCAGGGACAATCTCAACGAACGCGAGCAGTACATTATTCTAAATCATTTCGGCCTGCTCGGCTCACCGGTGAAAAAGAAAACAAAGACCCTCAAGCAAATCGGCGAAGACCTGAACTTGAGCAAGGAAAGGGTTCGCCAAATTGAGCTGGTCGCCCTTCAGAAACTGCGCCAGAGTCTCAGTCCCGAACAGTTCGAATTGCTGAAAGGTTAATCCTCGGAAGCCTGGTTCTTGCCCTCGCTGGTTTGTCAAATTGACCAAAATTAAGTGATAAGACAAGGATTACTCTGCTTCGCCCTGCGCAGCTTCGCAGAGCAGGGTAACGGTTGAGTACGCCGTTGTCTAAGTTAGAAAGAAACCACCTATTTATTCGCCACTTTTCACTTGAAAGAGCAATAATTTGATTGTATTTTAGGAGAGTACAACAGCGGGTGGGATTACTCTGAAAGACGAGAAGTTCGGGATGTTATACGGAAACCATATATACATAGTTCTGCGCAAGAAAGGAACCGGAGGCAGTAAGTGTTCGAGAAAATTGAAAACATCAATACACGCCCTGAGCCATTCGAGTTTTACACTGCAAGTGATTTATGGACAGATGAGCATACATCGGAGAAGATGCTTAATTTCCACCTGAAAGAGGATATTGATGTTTCTTCCCGAAATGCGGAATTTATCGATCGCTCAGTTGAATGGGTCGCTTCGGCCTTCAAAATCGGAGCGGAGACAAAGATTGCCGATTTCGGCTGCGGCCCAGGATTGTACGCGACGAGACTGGCTCAAATTCAGGCGGAAGTGACCGGGATAGACTTCTCTCAGAGGTCGATTCAGTACGCACAGGAAGTCGCAACCAGAGAGGGGCTGTCAATCCACTATGTAAATCAGAACTACTTAGAATTCGAAACAGATGATAGCTATCATCTGGTCCTGATGATCATGTGTGATTTCTGTGCCCTTAGCCCCAAGCAGAGAAAAAAGATGCTGACCAAGTTCCATACGTTCCTGTTGCCAGGCGGCTTGGTTCTGCTTGATGTGTATTCGCTGAATGCCTTTAAAGAACGAGAAGAAACAGCTTTGTACGAAGCCAACCTTCTCAACGGCTTTTGGTCTCCTAATAATTACTATGGATTTAAGAATACGTTCAAGTACGAAAGAGAGAAGGTTGTACTTGACAAATATACAATAATTGAAGCTGATCGCACACGAACCATTTATAACTGGTTTCAGTATTTCAGCCCTGAAACGCTGGAGAGGGAGTTTACGGAGTGCGGGTTTACAATTGAGAATATTTTTTCTGATGTTGCAGGCAGACCATTCGACTCAAAAGCCAACGAATTTGCAGTTGTTGCCAAGAGTATGTAGAAGAGCCAAAAATACAGAGGACTTCGGAATAAGAATGGTGGGGCGAGCCCCACCCTACAAAAGTTTATTCAGGTGATTACTTATGGACTTTGGGCAAAGGGGTTTTATACTGACACTCGGAGAGTTAAGGAGTTTTATGCGGAAACCATATATACATTGTTAGCCATACTCATATGATAAATAACCCAATATTAAGGAGATCGAATTGATCCTAAGAAAAGAAACAATTGCTGATATTGATGCCATAACTAAAGTCACAATTGCCGCCTTTAAGACTCTCCCGATCAGCAATCACACAGAGCAATTCATAATAAATGCGTTGCGTGCTGCAGATGCACTGACTATCTCTCTTGTGGCGGAAAATGAGGGGGGAATTGTCGGGCATATCGCTTTTTCACCAGTAACAATTTCTGACGGTTCAATAGGCTGGTACGGCCTCGGTCCAGTTTCTGTATTGCCGGTTTATCACAAGCAAGGCATTGGGAAGTCACTTATTAACGAAGGTTTGTCTCTGCTGAAAGAGTTGGGCGGCCAAGGTTGTGCTCTTGTGGGTGATCCGAACTACTATAAGCGGTTCGGTTTTCGGAATTATCCGGAATTAATTCATGAGGGAGTTCCACCAGAAGTTTTCCTTGCCTTGCCGTTTAACGAAAAGGTTCCACAAGGCATTGTCGTTTTCCATAATGGATTCTTGGCGAATGGCTAACATGGGGCTGAAATCGGACGGCCAGTAGGCCGCCGCTTAGCCGCAGCGTTAGAATAAGCATTATTGCCGCAATGAGAAACCTGGGGGGAATTAAAGGGGTACGGTCTATTTTTCGATGAGTTGTGCTTGCTAATGACAGGTTTTGATAAAGGACCCCCTTAGAGTGTAAGACACTCTAAACAAGGGGGCAGGCAGTTGGATGGTGATACGGTTTAACGGTGAAACGGTTGTAGGTTCTTATGCGGAAACCATATATACATAGTTAGCAGGCAAAATGGAGGTATAGTAATGACAAAAAAAGAAATAGTTTCACTTTCTCTTAAGTTGGTAGGTATTTATTGCCTAATACTGTCAATCTCTTATTTCGGGTTTGCCATTATGAATGCAGTTTCTGCTTGGAGGCAAGGTTTTTTGTACATGCTAATATCAATTACTCCTTCCGTATTACTGCTACTATTTGGAGCTTATTTAATTTTTTCAAATAAACTTCCATCAATAATGGCTTCTTCAATGATACAAGAAGAAAAGACAACTTCTTTTACTTTTCAAGATATCCAAGTTTTAGCGTTTTCAATTATTGGCGTTTGGTTACTTTCAAGCGCAATTCCTAATTTTATTCAAGCTATACTTCAGATAACAGTACTGTATTCAGGTTCTCAACGATCAGTTCCTGTTTACTCCATTTCTCAAATAGTAGCATCAGTTTTGAAATTAGCTTTGGGCATTTATCTTTTCTCAGGTAGTAAAGGTTTAGCAAAACTATGGCAAAAGTTTCAGAGCACAAGAGGCATGAAGCCATCTAACTAATCGTTGGAGTTGACTGTCGGGCAGCGCTGCGCGATAACCCGCCCCTTCGGGGGCACCTCAACTCAATTTGTTAGGCGCGGTTCAACGGAATTCAGGAGAATACACGAAGTTCCCTGCTGATTAACCGTAAGAGGTGGTTTTTCAGGAAACGGAGCCCAATTTATGTCCCGGGCCGACGGTGTATAATCGTTTCTTCGATTCGGTGTTGATATGGGAGGAAACAACTTTTCCGACGAAAATTATATGGTCGCCGGCTGTGGTCTCTGATTCAAGCTCACATTCGAAATTTGCTACCGCATCGGTAAGCAATACCGAATCAATCGCCTTTGCCGGCTCGGTTTTGCAATCAAACTCGGCGAATTTGTCAATGTCCCGTCCTGATTTTGAGCCGAAAAACAAAGCCGCATCAGCCATTTCTGATGATGGAAACGCAAGGCAGAAGCATTTTGAGTGCCGGATGGTCTCGATTGAGTAATGCCTGCTCGCCACCGCTATTGCCATCATCGGCGGGTTGCCCGACACAATCATTGTCCAGCCCAGCGTAACAGGGTTTGCTTTGCCGTCTTTGTCTTTGGCGACGGCGATTACCACCTGCTCCGGGTACTTGGTTCCGACTGCCTCTGCATACTCAACCTGTTTTTGCATTGCTCTTTTCCCCAATTGGGTTTATATTTGGATTAAAGGAATTACCGGTAAGATTATAAGTTCAGGATTAATTTTAACAAGGACAAAGAAATGAATACCATCGGTTTTCTCGGCGGCGGAAATATGGCTGAAGCCCTGATAAAGGGCATAATAACCGCAAATCTTTATGAACCTGAAAATATCTTTGTAAGTGATATTCGGCCTGAAAGACCTGCCTTTTTGGCAAAGGAGTATCGCATTCAAAAAGTCGATACCAATGCCGCTTTGGCCTTGAAGGTTGATATTCTCGTCTTAAGTGTCAAACCGCAGAATATGACCGAGGCGCTGCAGAGTATGGAAGACGCTGTCAAGCCGGACACACTTGTTATATCCATCGCTGCGGGTATAAAAGTCGCCAACATCACCGCCGTTCTGGGTGATATCGCAATAGTCCGTGTTATGCCAAACACACCCGCTTTGATTGGTGAAGGCGCCAGCGCGTTATTCGCCAACGACAAGGCAAAGCCGATGATGGAAAAGGCGATGTCTATTTTCTCCGCAGTCGGTAAGGCCGTTGTGGTTGAGACGGAAGGTTTGATTGATGCCGTTACAGCCGTAAGCGGCAGCGGTCCTGCCTATTATTTTCTGTTGATGGAGGAAATGATAAAAGCAGCCGGTCAGTTAGGCCTGCCTGAGGACGTGGCGAAAGAGCTGGTTTTGCAGACTGCCAAAGGTGCCGCCTTGCTTGCGACAAGCGCCGACGAAAAAGGCGAAAGCCCCGCCGAACTCCGCCGAAAGGTTACCTCCCCCGGCGGAACGACCGAGGCGGCCCTGAAAGTCTTCGCGGATGGGAAAATCAGCGAGTTGATATCGGCCGCCATCAAGCACGCCCGCGATAGAAGCCGGGAGCTTTCAAAGTAACAGTTGCCCTATTTGAACCCGGCGGTGTTTCTAAAGCCGCATTTGCGATTATTCTACAACAATTGCCTCAACAGGGCATTCATCCGCGGCCTGCTGGACGGCCTCCTCAAATTCCGGCGGAATCTCCTCAACGATTACCTGCGCCATATCCGCCCCCATCTCAAAAACCTCAGGACAGGCATCCACGCACAGGCCGCAGGAAGTGCAGGTATCCTCAATCTTAACTTGCATAGCAAATCCCCTTGGAAATTGATTATTTATTATTGATTATTTATCCTTGATTACTTATCATCTAATAGGAAATTAAAAAAAGTCAACTGAAAATAGTCAACAATAAATTTTCCGGCCGGGTCCCATGCAGACCGAGCCCGTGAATCTGGTCAGGCGGGGAACCGAGCAGCCATAAGCGTGCAGCTTGGTTGTGCTGTGGGTAAACCCGGCCGGTCTTTTAAATGATTAACGATGAAGGATAGAATCCTGGAAATTGTTTCTGGAAGTTGAATTATCAATAATCATTAAAATAATCAATTACTGATGGCATATACGGTACTTGCAAGAAAATACAGGTCGCAAACGTTCGATGAGGTCGTTGGCCAGGACCCTATCGCCCACACACTCAAGAACGCCATAAAGACCGGCAAAGTTGCCCATGCCTATATGTTCACGGGCACCCGCGGTGTCGGAAAAACCACTATGGCACGCATCCTGGCCAAAGCCCTGAATTGCCTCGCATCCGACGCGCCCACAACAGAGCCCTGCTGCAAATGCGATAGCTGCACCGCGGTAAACGTTGGCGATGACATCGACGTCATCGAGATTGACGGCGCAACAAACAACGGGGTCGAGCAGGTCCGCGAGTTGCGTCAGAATGCGATTTACCACCCCGCACGGTCGAGGTTCAAAATCTACATTATCGACGAAGTCCATATGCTCAGTACGGGAGCCTTTAATGCCCTGCTGAAAATACTCGAGGAGCCGCCCAGCCACGTAAAGTTTATCTTCGCAACGACCGAGCCGAATAAGGTCATCGCGACAATCCAATCGAGGTGCCAAAGGTTCGATTTCAATAACATAAATCCTCATCTTATCGCCGACCAGCTAACGAGCATACTCAAGCAGGAAAAAATAAAATACGAAGACGATTTTATTCTGCCGCTGGCGAAAATGGCAAACGGCTCGATGAGAGATGCGCTGAGTCTGCTCGACCGTCTGATAAGCACCGGCGCAGAACCCCTGACCACAAAGCTGCTTGAGGAATTCCTCGGTTGCCCGAACAGCGAGAAGATTAACAACCTTATCGGCAAAATCGGCGACAGTGACGCCGCCGAAACTCTTGCTGCCGTAGAGGATTTAATCACGGCCGGCCAAAGCGAGGTCCGGATTGTTGATTCGCTTATCGATTATATGCGCGACTTAATGGTGGTAAAATCCACCGGCCCTGAAAACGAACTTTTGATTTTGACCGCAGAACAGCGACAGCGGGCCGGCCAGTTAGCTGAAAAATTCGATGTCGCCGCACTTGTTTACAATATTACCGCGCTCGAAAGACTGCGCTGGTCGCTTAAAAACAGCGATACGCCCCGTGCTCTTTTGGATGCCTCGATGCTGCGATTTGCCCTGAGGGAGCATTTCCTGAACGTCGATGACCTCCTTTCACAAATAAAAGGCGGCCCCGTTAAAAAAAAAGTAGCTAAACAAAACCCGGCCCCTAAGGCCGAGGCGGTTTCAGCAAAATCGCAAATCATCGAGCGTCAAGAATCGAGCATCGAGCAACTAAATAAGTCTGAAACTCCCGCTACGGATGAGCAGGTGCAACCTGAACCTCAACCTAACAGAGCCAAAAACCACGGCCGAAGAAAAAGCGAAATAATCAACGACCCCGCTGTCAAAACAGTCCTTATGGGCCTCGACGCGACTATCACAGGAATGGAAGAAAACCAAGAGAATTGATTAATGATAATTGATTATTTTACTTGATGGGTGGCAGCCTCAAGCGGTAGTCCCTCGGGGACGCCCTACGGTGCTTGGGGATGGCTTGTCCCGGAAGTGGTTAGGAATGAGTATGAGCGGTGTTTATACAGAAAGTTTGAACAGGCTTATTGAAGAGTTTGGTAAGCTGCCGGGGGTTGGGCCTAAGACGGCGGAACGGCTGGCTTTTCATATACTAAAGGCCCAGCCGGCTGAGGCTATGGCGCTGGCCAAGGCCATCAGCGACGTTAAAAACAAAATCA
>JGI10211J14876_10000727_pt1 | contig 14150 bp, 1 predicted proteins | sample Etolagsediment_FD_14876 | JGI IMG/M metagenome (IMG submission 14876)
TAGTTTTTATATATTTTTTATTTGTCGGTATCTTATATGTATTTGCTCTAGAAGGGATGTAATACTTTATATACTTTTTCTTCTTTTTATCGTATCTATAAGTATAAACATGATTTCTATCAAACCACTTTTTAAAGTTCTTATCTTTATCCAGTAACTCAAAAAACTCATCTGAATTAATAAGATCCTGTACTTTATCCCCTTTAACTTCTTTAGCTTTTACTTTAGATAAGTTATAGCTTAGCTGATCCATGTAATATTCTGTAGGGAGAGTGTTAGATAAACTTGATAGTTCAGAAAGAATTGAATTAAATTCAAGTGCTTCTGCAGAACTCAACCCATCTACTTTCTGTTTTTCAATTAACTTAACATATTCCCCTTTTTGAGTATCTGTTAATTCAGAAGTTTTAAGTTTTTGATTTAACTCATTTAATCTGTCAAGTTCTTCTCTTGTTAATCCTGTTTGAATATTAAAGTTGTGTTGAAAATCTATGATATCTTGCTGAAGCTCTTGAATATCTTTAACTCTTTTAGAACCTAATGCTTCATTATCTGGTTGACCGTAAGAATCTTTAAAAGATATAAGTAAGTCTGTAATTCTTTTATAACCATCAGCTGGATTAAAGTCATACTTATCCGCAACTTTATCTTGCAGCTCATTGAGTCTAGTAAATAATCTATTTAATTCAGAATAATATTCATCAGAATATGTCATTCTGAGATTTATTTTTTTCCATTCAGCTATTTTCTGACCCCATTCACGATCTGTCTTTTTTAAACCTTGCCCTCTCAAACTATTTACAAATTCTGTATATGACGTTTGAAGAGATCCTTCTAAGGGAACAAATTCATAAAACTTTCTAGTTTGTTTTCTATGTTCTATTAGAATTTGAGCTTTGGTAAGATCATAAATACCATTTTCTGGATCATCTACTTTAGGTGAACCATCTTCATAAGATAAAGAATATAGTTGTTGGTAAGCTCTGAATTTTGCTTCTATAGTAGAATAGTTCTGAAGTCTTTCTAGCTCGTTATTAAACTTATTATTTTCAAGATTATATTCATCTAATGCATTTTGTCTATCTAACCAAGCTTCTTTTGCTATAGGTGAAGATTCAAATATTTCATCCTTCTCATAGTACTCAGGAACATATTCTCTCCACATATAGTTATCTCTAAACTCTTTTAATTCTGCAAAGGCTTTTCTTACAGCCTCTTTATCTCCAGAGTCTCTAGCTTCTTTTAATGCGTATTCTAATTTATCTTCCTCAAATCTCCAGCCATTACCAAACTCATTTAAAAAAGTATATACTTCAAAAGCTTTTGCCTCTCCTGTTTTTTGATCTGCCACAAATACTTTATCTATATCTGTTAGCATATTTCTAAGCTGTTGAGAATTTAATTTATTAAATCCAACTTTAGGAAGTAACTTAGCAAGAGTTAATCTAAATGCTTTAGAAGCCTCATACACTTCCATGTCAGCTTCTCTTTTTCTATCTTCTATAAAAACTGAAACAGGACCTACTATGATATCATCTGATGATGAATAAGATTCTAAGTATCTGTTGAACCAACTAATATCTCTTGTTTCTCCTTGCAAGGTGCTTTCAATTTTTTCAGCAGTTACAATAAAAGTATCATACTCTTTTATGTAATCTTTTAAGAGTTTTTCATTCACACCTTTTTCAAGAACTGCTTTAAGATCTTCTTCAGTAAGCTTTTGCTGTATAGCTTTATCATAAAATTCATTAAACTCCTCATCTGTTAGATTATCTTTCGTTATACCAGAAAGATTTTCTTTAAATGTATTTGAGACATACTGATTCATTAAGCCTGTGATTTCACTAATAAAATACTCAGAGCTTTTATGATATATCTTATCTATGTTTTGTTGAATTTGAGATATGTTACTTTCTATTTCAGATACAGTTTTGTAAAAAATACTAGATGTTACACCTTCAGGAGTCCCTTGTGTAATATCATTGATATTCTTAATCATATTTTTCCAAGCAGTAATTTGACTTTTATATAGACCTAATAAATGTATGATGGATCTATCATTAATGTCTCTTCTTTTTAATATGTTTTTGGTAACAAGGTTAACCTCTTTAGCTGATATGTTGATAGTATCAAGTGATGTTATTATGGCTATAGATGCTTTAGTTATTTCATTTAATCTTCTTTCTTCTGCATCCAGAGCCTCATCTATAATTTGGTCTTTACTTTTATTATTAGTAGAAATAGTTTCATAACTAGAAAGACCCTTTTTTACTCCCGGTAATAACTGAGTAGTTCCTTTTTGGAACATGCTTTCTTCAACCCATTTGCGAATTTTTTTATTCTTTCTATACTCTTTAGCCATTTTTAATACGGCATCATTACCAGAGTATATGCTATTAACTATTTTAATAACGTCTTCTGCAGATGATAGTTCTCTTAATTGCTGAGCTCTTTCATTTACTAATCTTGCATAAGCAACTAAATCAGTGTCTTGAAGTTTAAACTGATCAAACTGAAAATCTTCATTTAAATATTTTTCTGCAAGTTCAGTGAGTGTAGTATTTACATCAAGATCTTTAATGCTATTCTTAGTTTTAAAAATTTCCTTAAAAGTTTTCTTTATTAAATACAATCCTTTCTGTACCCAGTTTTTAAACTCTTTAGTTCCTTGTTTTTCTTGTAATTTTAAAGAAGCTTCATGCTGTAAACCAAATACTAGTGCTTCTTCTTTAAATCTATCTGTCCCTTCAGATAATTCAGAGTAGTGAGTTTTAAGCATATTAATAATTGCCTGACCCTCAGAAGTAGATTCTAATAGATTGTACAAGTTTGTAAAGAGTTCTGGATTTTCTGAACGTATTGCTCTAAATAAAGGGTGCCCAAATTCGTGTAATACAGAATTTGTACTAACTCTATCTGCTATAAAATATAAGATTCCTCCGTAATAAAAAGCAGGCTCTCCTTTATAAGGGATATCTGAGTTCTTCAGAATTTCTTTAGCTTCCTCTTGACTTATTTTAACATAAGGAGTATTCAAAGATTTAGATAATCTTGTTAATAGCTTATTAGCAATATCTTTAGAATAGTTATCATTTAGAACATCCAGGTTTATATCTAAAAGCTGAAGAACTTCTGGATAACTAGTCTCTCTATAAAAACTTGGATCAGAAAGACTTTTATTAACAAACTCTTTAAATCCTTCTATATCTTGTTTAGAACCTAACTGATGAACTTGATTACTACTATATGTTACATATGTTTTTTCATTAGCACCTTGTCCAGAATCTCTTCCTATAACAGAGTCTGTTCCAGGTTTTCTTACTTCATCTGGTGTTACAAATTCATCACCAAGTCCTAATTCTCTAAATTGTTTTGCTTTATCACTAAATTCAAACTCAGAACTAATAACTGTGGGATTAGTAATATTTAAAATAATAGGTATTCTTTTACCTTTTATTTCTTCTAGTTCTTCTAGCCAACTACCTATAGATGTAGAATAAAATCTTCTATCATTTTCAGCAGATATTTGACCTGTTCTATTAACATGGTAAACAATATCCTTTACTTTACTATCAGGAAATATAGTATCAAGATATTTAGCATAAACTTTTATAGCCGTTACTCTTTGCTCTTGAGCCATACTCATAAGATCAATAACTTGATACTTATATCTTTGAGTATCATCCATAAAGCCTAATACAGAATAAACCTGTGATGCAAAGTTCATATCTGAGTCAAGCATTTCTGCTATAGCAGTTTCTGTCTCAAAACTAACTGGTGTATTAATGTTACTAGTATTTTCTAAAAGCTCTTTTTGAGTTAATAACTTATTTAGCTTTTCAAATAGATAGGTCTTTGGTTCAGCAAAATATATTTTCTTCTTATCAGTTCTTCTATAAGAAGTTTTAGCATATTCTTTTTCTACTAAATTTGTATCAAATAAAAGCTCCCCTTCAGTATCTAAATTATATACGCTTTGAGCATATTTAGTATATGCTTTATTAAACTGATCAAATCTATCTCTGTTACTGATAATTCTAACTTCATCAATAATACCTAACTTTTTTAGGTTATCTAAAGCATTTTGCTGAGTATCACAAGCTGACATACTATTTACATTTAAATGGATCTTCTTCCAGCTCCATCATTATTTCTATTTCCTCATCTGTAATTGGCTCTACAGATTTTACTAATTCATTAAAACTATCAAACTCTAAAGATCCCGGATTTAAATATCCAAATTCCTCATAAAGCCTCTTAGATAAATATACAAATAATTCTTCAGGCATAAGCTTAGGATCACCATAGCCTACTGTTGAAAATGCTATAGGAAGGTTTTGTTCTAATCTAGCTTTCATTTCATCAATTCTTCTCTCCCACAAACTTTTTATTGAATTAAATTTATCAGGAGTTAAGTCTTGCATATTATCATTTTTCTTCAACATGTCTGTAGGAAGAGATATATTTCCTGCAGAATCTGCATAATGCAATGCTGACTGACCACCAAATACTTTTAAAGTATCTTCTTTAAGACCAAGAATAGGTATTGAATATACCATAGCTATATCAGAGTTATCCTTTGATACTGTTTTGTATTTATCATTATTCCACTTAGAATCATTAAACTCATAGATGTTTTCTCTTGCAGTTGTGTTAACACCAACTCTTTTAGTTTCTTCATCAACCACTTCAAGTTTTAGCTTTGATAAGTAATCTTTAAAATTATTTTTAGTGTAATTATAAGAACTATTAACTGTTATGAAGCTATCCATATACTCGTTCATTACAGTTTCAGGATTGCTTTCTAAGGCATTAATAAACTTCTTAGATTCTTGAGTCATTATACTTAAAAAGTCTGACATGTCTAACACTTTCATTAAGTTATACTTAGTGTTATTAAAACCTGTCTGCATAAAGCCTACTAAAGGAAGTAGTCTAAAGAATTCTGATATCTCTAGATTTTCTTGAGGATCTGAAGATTTAATAACAGTAATATCAGCTAAGTCTTTAAGATTTTTTCTATAAAGATTTGATGTAGTGCTTGTTAAATCTTTGTCTCCGAAGAATATATTAAATACTGTATTCTTAGAATTAGAATCTAAAGTTAACCAGTTTAGAACTTCATACTCTGATTTTAGATTTTTATTCTTTAAAAGTATATTATTAAGCTTAACTGCATAAGCACTTTCTTTATTTTCAAATAACTGGTGCGGATTAAGTAAGTTTTCTAATGCTCTTTCAGCAATAAACTTCTCATATACATATCTAGCTTTCTTTTCTTTAGATAAATCTTTTATCTCATCTAAAAGCAAGTCTGCTTTAACTGATGGTCTCTGAAGGACTTCTTCAAAAGAATAAATNCTTCNGATCNCAATTCTCTTTCTATGACAAAATTTAAGAACTCCGCTCTACCTTCATTCTTATCTTTCAAGAATACACCATAGTCTACGGCATACAAACCTCTATTTAGATAGGAGTTTGGCTCATCAGTATCTTTAGCCCAAAGCTTTTTCTCATAGTCTTTCTTTATTTGCTTTCTGTCAACATACATTACTACGTTTCCACTTGCATCTTTAACTGCAAAAGCTCCAGTCTTCTTTAACTCTTTAGCTAACTTTACAGGAACAGTCTCTTTTAAAGTATAAGACTTATAAGACTCTCCCATTTTATACTTACGTACAGCATTTTGGAAAATATATGATACTAAATCGTTTCTAAAGGTTTTAACAAAAAGCTCTTTTTGACTCTCTCCAAAAGTTTCTTTAGCCAAATCATAAAGTTCATTTTTCTTTTGGATTAAGAAAGATGTTACTTCTGGATGAAATCTTAATTGGAAAAGTGTTTTGCTTAAGTCTAAAGCAAGCTTTCCATTAAAGAATGAGCTAATTACTGAATCATTCTGTAATGCTTTTAATAAGTCTTGATCAATCTTAGATTCATACAATAACTCATCTAAGTTAGCTTCAGTTTCTTCAACAGCATATATGTTAGACTTAGTACTAGTATCAGGATTGGTATTCATTTTTAATTTAGTCAATCCTGAGATTTGCTGCTCTATAATAAGATAATGCAAGAACATTGTTTTAGACAAGTCAGATCCTGCAACTTCTTCATCCGTTTTAAAATCTTTTATTAGCTGATACATCTCATCTGTAGTAAACTCAGACTTTTCTCTATCTTCAAAAAACTCAGTTTGTGAACTTTCAAATAGATCATATCTAGGGAAAGTCTTAAGTTTTTGTAATTTAGGATCAACATACTTAGCTAAAACATTATTAGCAGATACATGCTTTACTAAACCTAAACTAGAAGGTTTTTTACCTAAGACATCTGCAAAAGTTGATTTAGCAAGTCTCTGTTCTTCTACATATTTTCTTACAAGAGGTTGTGATACAAAGTATATAGCATCCTTTACAGGAACTCCTGTTTTGATAAGATATAATAATACTGGGGCTACCTCATAGTTACCCTGAATGAAGAATATCCAGGCATCTTTTTCTACATCCACCCAACCATTCATCATTTGAGAAATAACATCTGCTATCTTATTCTCATTATTAGCATCATATCTACCAGCAATTGAAATAACTTCTTTACCATTCTTAACTACAGAATTGTGTTTTAAGAATAGTCTGCTCATTCTTAATTGCTCTTTTACTCCTGATACATGAAAATATGAGTTAGGCATTGTTGCACCACCAGGAACATTTAAAGAGTTGATCAAAGAATGGAATGTGTTTTCAATAGCTCCTAAACCTAAAGTCTTCTTACCTACTACATTTGATTCATGCTTATATAAGTTATACCCAGCCTCTATAATTCTTGTAGGACTAATGATTCTTTTTTGCTTACCGTCTTTAAGAGGTGTAACATTTTCTTGAGTCATTTTATTTTTCAATGGATTGTAATCCATTACATACTGAGCTAGATCATCTGCTATATCTTTTAATAAATAAATACCGTTAGGTTTTACCAGAGATACGAAGTTTTGAGGTAAAGCTAATATATTTCTCATATCATTTATTAGCTCATTTTCCAAGCCTGCCTTCTGCATCTCAAATAAGAAATCAGTATTCTCTTCAAGCTCTAGTAAAGTATTTAGCTCTTCTTCAAACTCTTCCATGCTTGCAGAAAACTTCTGAGATGTTTTACCATCTGAGTCTATGTTAGTCATAAACATAGTAAGCTTATCAATATCAAAGTCAGCTCCTGATTTAGCAACAATTTCAGCCGGAGGAACAATAATATTTCCTGCCTGTGGTGGTAAGAAGTGATATACTTCAAAAAATTCCATTGAGTTGAGACCCTGAACTGGAATACGGGCACCCACTAAAGTAATTGCTTTTCTAGCATTTTCATCATTAGCATCTAGCCAAGCATCATCTTTAATTTTTTCATTTAATCTGTCTAATGATTCATCCATTAAGATGTTACCTTCTTCATCATATACACCTATTGTTGAATTTTCATCATACATTAAGTTTAAAAGATTTTCATAATCTCCTTGAAGTGCTATCATCACTTTAGCTGCAGCTGTAGTGCCATCAGCATTCTCTTGATAATTTGGTAAAAAGTTTGACCCAGCATATTTTTTGATCTCTTTGTCTGTAGCTTTCTTAAGTTTTTGCATAGGTGTTGTAAACCCACCACTAAGCATAGAAGAAGCAACCTGAACAAGAGGTTCTCCTTTTACTTTTTGTTTAATTACTCTTTTGTTAATTAAAGAAAGTAATAGCTTTTCTATTTTTTCTGCTTCAGGATGTAATGATAAGTCATAAAGAACATTACCATTTTCATCTGTGTCTATTATTTGTAAAAGATCATCACCTAAGATGTCCTCTCTTTTTAAATTATTTCTTACTAACTCTACTAACTTAGTAGTGCTTTCTTTGTTAATTGGTTCATAAGATCCTTTAACTTCTTTAAATCCTATTTCTGTAAGTAGTTCTAGTTTAACAAGTTCCGTATATTCTGATACATCATTTAAATACTTTTTAACTAGACTATTAACTATTTTTGATTCATCTTTAGTAGCAATCACACCTTTTTCAAAAAGACCTTCTAAAACAAGCTTACGCATCTGTGTTGAAAAGATTGATACTCCTTTGTATTGCTTATTTACTTCAGTTTGATTTTTTAAATACTCTGCAAAAATTATATTTTTTGTAAAAGTCTTAGTTGTGTAATTACCATCCTTGTCAAGGACTGCTTCACCATTACCTAATTGGTTTACTTTAGATCCTGATTCAAACAAAACATAATCTAATTGTTGATCCATCATGTCTTTATTCAGTTGCTCTAAAGCTGTATTTTCCATAACAAATCCTGGAATAAGAGGCATTAATGAAAACTTATGGAATGAATTTACAGGAAGACCTTTTGCTTTTATATTACCAAAATACTGAACTTTATATGGTGGGAAGTATTCAATAATATCCTCTGACGATACTTGCTCTTTATTTACAAGTTTTTGATAAAGTCTCTCTTGTGTTTTAGACCAGTTATCCTCTAGATTCTTTAACATTCTATAGGAATCTAAATTTATGTAACCTTGTCCATCACCAACAGCCATTTTTTTGTATTCTTCCATGGCTTTTGTAGCTAGTTCTTTAGCTTTCTTTTTATCCTTTATTCTATCATAGATATCTTTTTCTAGTCTTTTGAAATAATCATCATAATAGATAGACTCAATTTCATCTTCTTTTATAATACCTGTATGTAGAGTTCCATCATAAGCTCTTCTTTTATAACCTTCACTAACTGTATAAGCAGCTCCAAAGTTTACAGAATTAATGAATGCTTGAGCTCTTAAATCAGCTCTAAATGATCTACCACCTGCAGCAAGACCCGCATTTCTTTTATGGAATTCTTCTTTTACATGATTGTATTGAACGGCATCTCCATAAGCTAATATGATAGTTTCAAATTTATGTATGAAAGTATTATAAGTATAAGCTTTTGCTACAGTCTCATAAATCTGAGAATCACTTAAACTACCATTATCTATATTTTCTAAGATACCTTCATTAACATATGGATTCTTTAATAATCTATCTAAGTTATCTTGAGTATCTAGATTAAAGTATTCTATTAAATCATTCTCTACTTTAATACTTAGGTCTAAATTATCCTTAAAGATGTTAGCAAGATTAAAATCTCTATTGTTTTCTACACTATCTTCTATAAGATCATATAGCTCTTCTTGTGTCTCTTTAGTCAGCATGTCATCAAATATGGTAAATGCTGCACCAGCTTTAGTAGTTTTACCATCTTTTCTAACAACTTCTTTATTGTAAGCAGCATAGTTAGCAAACTGCTTTTCATTTTTCAAGAATCTGAATATTCTGTTAGCTTCCCCGGCTAAATAATCTTTTACTATTTCTACACCTCTTTGCTCACCATAATTATTACTTGTTGGTCTAAAGGCTTCTATATCAATGTAGAGCTTATCTTTAGCCTTACCATCGTAAGTTTCAATAGGTGTTGTTGCAGTAGTAATACCCATTGCTGTACTCTTAGAGGCGTGTCTCATAAATTCTTCAACACCATTAAGTAACATAGTGTTTAACTCTTGTAAGAATTTACTTGTAACATCTGTTGAAGCAGTTAATGATCCTATATTACTTTGAGAAGAATTCTTAGTAACTAATTGAGTACCTGCTACATTTTGAAGTAAAAGCTTCGCATCTTTCTTTTTAGTACCATATCTAGTATCTGACATTGGTACATTTAAATAGAAAATACTATTTAGTAATTTACTAAACGGAGACATTGGGTTGTTTTTTTCTGATAACCAGTACATATGCTGGAATCTTTTGTTAGGATCCGCATTTCCCATACCAGTTAGCTCTTGCCAACTTTTAGCTTTATTAATAGAAGTTACTATACGTGTAATTGTACTATCTAAGAAGTGTTCCCAAACTCTACTTCCTTCAGGATTTGTCACACTAAAGTTTGAATAGCTGTCAGAGTACAGCATTTGTAAACGTGCTAGTTTTCTTACAGCAGAGTCTACATCAGTTTGTTTTTCATCTTTAACCTTAAGAGAAGAAGGCAGTCCTTTTCTTAAATATTCTATAGGATTTACTTTAAAATTAGTTGCATCAGCAAGCATTTGGTCAGAAGCATTTTCAGGAACTGCATTTACTCTCTTGACCATCTCAAACATTCTCTCTACTTTAAATATCTTTGAGAAGTTATAAACAGGATCTGTAGCAATAAGCTTAATTGTATGACTTGTAGTATCTAACTCAATACCTAATGCTGCTAAAAACTGTAAAGCTTTCTTTTTATTAAACTTACCTTTTACAGAGAAGTCTTTTATTATCTTAGCGGTATCTAACATATTTCTACCATATTCATCAGTAGTAATATATTTATTAGACTCAGCATCAGCCAAAGTTGTATTTGCTGACCAATCAGATATCACACGGAAGACATCATATTCTGTTCTTGCAAGTGTTGACTTATATACAGCCTTTTTATTTTCATATTCTTTATCAATTCTTAACTGAATATATTTTAATCTAGGCTTTTTAAGGTCTTGCCAAAAAGAAGTTTCTGTTTTAAATTCGCCTTGTGAGTTAATTCCATTTGCAGGATTAGGTAACAACTGTAAAAGTTGATAAAACTCTGGATAATTCTCTGCTTGCTCCAAGAGTCTGCTGTACATTTCAGTGTAATCAAAGGATCCTTCTAAAATTTTAGCTAATCTTTTCCATGTTATGTCAAGTGGTTGAAGCTTTCTATATCCATAAGGATCTACATCATAGACAGGTTTTCCGTCTACAACTTCTTTTACTTTAAATATTGCAGTTAACAATGATAAAGTATCTAAAGAAGCTACTTTTTTAGAAGAAACCAAATTACCTCCAGAATCTTTAAATAATCTAGACTCCTGAATATTTGTTGGATCATCTTCTTCATCTTCTTCAAATGATTCTTGTAGAAGCTTAAATGCAGAGTTATCTAAATGATAAGCAATAACTCCACTTTTTTGTTTACCTGATAAAGAAAGACCTATGTCTCCGTAATTATCTTGAATCTTAGTTAAAAGAGTTAACCTTTCAGTTAATTCTTTTTCTAACTGAATGTCTTCAACAGAAGGAGTTTCTTCTTTAATTAATCTAGAAGATAACTTTTGTAAGGCAACTGCAACATCTTGAATCTGCTGTTCAATTCCTTCTGCTATTTGAGTATAGAATATTTTTCTATTAGCAGGGTTAGTAAGTATAGAATTTACACTAGCAAACTTTTTACCTAAATTAGCTGTTTGTATTTGAGCAACTAAAGCAGAATCTAATAAGTCTTTAGCTTTCTGACTTTCTTCAATAGAAAATTCCGGAGACTTATCAACGTTTTCTTTTGTCAACCCAATAGTATCTTTTGACCTATTTAATTTACCAAAGATTACATTTTTTGTAGAAGGTTTTAAATTTTGTAGAATCTCAGGATTTACATCAGCTTTATAAAGTGTATCATAAAGTTCTTTAACTTTAGGGATATCTCTTGGTCTAGTAAAATCTTTTCTTGTTACTGCAGAAAACATTTTTCTTAAGAAAGTTCCCATCTTAGCAAATATTCTACCTACTATACCAGGAAACTTCTTTTTAAATTTCATATAAGACCTATAGTCTTCTGCAAGATCTTCTTCTACATCTCTGTATAAATCATTAACAGATTCATAAGTTCTGTTCTGATACTTACCAAGTTTTGCTACTGTACTGTACAGATCTATTTTATCTTCTATAGTTAAGAACAACTGACTAAATACATGATAAGCTTCGTGATATAAGTCTACTGTTGTACCACCATCAGCTTCATAAAGTATTACACCTTTTTCAACAAAAGTTGCAAAGGCATCAGAGTTAACTACTTTTGTTACTCTAGTAAGGTAGTCTTTACCTAAAACTTTCCCAAAAGTATTATTCCACCACTCCTCAGCTTTTCTCTTATCAGCTTTTGAAGTAAACACTCTATCTAAGAATGATGACATAGTTTTACTTCTGTCAAGAAAACTGCTTTGATTACTACTGATAAGATCAGTGATAGGTACAGGAGCAATTGTCTTAGGAAGTGCTTTAGCTTTAGTAGAACCTTTTGCTTTAGTTACTTTTTTAGCTTTACGAGTTTTAGTTTTACTTTTACTTTTACCCTTAACTGTTATACCAAATCTTTTAGCAAAAGCTTTCTTACCTTTTACATAGTAGTAACCTTGACCAGTTTTTCTAGGTCTTACATGTGTATAAAACTGCAAGGCATTAATTTGTACAGGTATACCTAATTCACTTGCAGCTTTAGCAAAAGCTTCTTCAACACCGGTTTCTCCTGTAAGGATTACTGATTCAATAGGTTGAGCCAAATCTGGACTATTAACTACTTTTTCTAAAAGCTCATAGATATAATCATCAATAGTATCCTGATTAATTTTTTTCTGATTTAACTCATATAAATTACTAGCAACTAAGTTTAATGTAGAAACTTCATTATCATTCAGAGCTTGAACAAAGTTTTTAACTAAAGTATCTGATGGACTAGCTTGTTTATTTTTAATATTTAGTGTAAAACTTTTAAAAACATCAGCTAATTTTTTAGCATCTCCTATTCTAGGATTAGAATTAATACCTTTTAGTTGAAAAGCTATAGTCATATCAGAATCTTCAATATTCTGTTCTATAGTACTGTCAAAGCTTTGCATTTTAGTAGTAAGACTGATTTCTGCAGCATCTGGATTTTTAGGTCTTTTACTAGGTTCTTTGCTTTTTTTCTTTTTAATCTTAGATTTTTCACCTTTTAATGTTTCAGATATTTCACCAGTCGGAGCTATATCTTCAGGCAAACTAAATTCTAAATAAGCATTTGCTCCTGCAAAATATGCTAGTGAGTCTGGACTGTATTCAATTTTTATAAAAGGCTTTATGAAATTAAAGTAATTTACATTTTTAATTTCTGTAACTTTATCTCCCTCTACTTCATAATCAGTAAAGTCTCCTCTAAAGTAATCATTGTTATAATTTATATCTGCAGGGTATGTAGCTATATCACCGTTTTTCTTTTCAATTTCTTTAGCTTTGAGAAGATGATCTTTAATTAATTTTTTAGAAGCTTTTGTATAAAGATCTTCTTGGTCTATTTCTTTTCCAGCAATTTCTACAACTAAAGCTTTTTCACCATCTATCTCAGTCTCATTAACTTGGATTCTATTCTTTTCTATTGCATTAGATAAAAATACTTTATAGTAAGTAAGTCTTTGTTCTACTGTTAAAGGTTTACCGTTAAGAGTTGCTGTAGTAGTTAAAATAGTTGCTATTTTATCAGCAAGATCATCATTGATATCTCCTCTTTGTGTAAAGACTTCATCTTCTACTGTAACAGAAGGCTTTTTTGATTTAATAGTAAATTCATACTTACCTCTGTTGTTTTTACCAACTTCTATTAACTGAGCTTTAGCAACATCTGCTTCTTCTATTCCAGTTTCAGATAAAGGAATAAACTTAGTATTTACAGCACCATAAGATCCACTAACTATTGATACAATAGGTATTACATCAGGATTTTCTTCTAAGTGTTTAGACAAGTTATATAGCTGATTCATTTCTTGCTCTTGTCTTATAGCAACTTCAACAGTTTTATTAGCTAATTCTTTCTTTGTTGCATCTATACCTGATCTCTCTAATTCACGTTTAGCAATATTTTCAGGCTCTACAGGAGTAGAATAAAAACCTTCTGAGTTTTCAAAAACTAAACCACCGTCTTTTTTAACTACTTTTCTTAAAAATTGATAGACAGGTTTCCCAGAACTTTTTGTTGTTAAAGCACCATCCTTGTCAAAATATAATATATTACCTTCTGTATCTGTAATGAAAGCAACTATTGCACGGGCTCCTGAATTATTACGTAATCTTAATTGATCTTCTTTAGTTAATAAAGATCTATCAACTACCTGAATGTTTTGTAATCCTAATTTTATCTCAGTATCTTGATATATAATTTCTGGGTTATCAGAATCTACAGATCTAGTTAAATATACAATGTCTTTAATAACATTATACATCATGGTTTTTTCAGGATCTTTAGCATTTTTTATTTCTTCTGAAGCAGTTTTAGGATTAACTATATATGCAAATTGACCAGTTAAACTTAAAGGATAT
>JGI10211J14876_10000728_pt1 | contig 14138 bp, 29 predicted proteins | sample Etolagsediment_FD_14876 | JGI IMG/M metagenome (IMG submission 14876)
GTTCCTAGATCGAATTGTCCAGCTGGCCGATCCGTTACGGCATCGTTGCCTACGGTTGTTCGGCACGCGCTCTTTCGGATAATGAATCTTGAGTTGTAATTTAGGATATGAAATAGATTCGTTCACCGCCTAACCCCCTGATTAGGAAATTTTCTATAGTATATTTATAGTATAGTAAACGATGAATTAAAAGCTTTTTTTTATGGGTACACGAAAAAAGTCTTCACTAATTTCAAGTACTTATTAGTGTAGTTAGTGTTTTTAATCAGTTGGTTTTTCAGGGAGAGTCATCCAATGAGTAACTGGCCAGTCATTGGTGCCTACATTTAAATCAAACCAAAAATCATCTTTATCAGAAAACACTCTTTTTCTATAGTCTTTTTGATGTTTCAGATAATACAACAGCTTAGTGCCTTCTGATACTGTACCATCAAATTTATGAATAATGTAATATGTCAGCACTTTCTGCCCTAGTTCAGGCCTTTTTCTGCTTTTGACTGATATCCACTTCACTATTCACCTTCTAGAAAATTATCAACGATTTCAATGATTATTGAATGATTTATGCAATCACATGGGCAAGAATTTACATATCCACTACAACACCTGAATGATCCATGGTCAGCAAAAAGATATTCACACGGATCGTACTGGTAGAGGTCATCTTTTATAAAAGGGCAGCTATGATTGCGTTCGCTTTCGTTAAATTTCTCTCTGAAATCAATCAAAGCATCCCTCATTTTGTCTTTTACAGCATTATTTATACAAAATTCATTAATCATTCAGCCACCCCCTTGTAATATGTTAATTTTACATTGCATCTATGATTGCTTGGCATATTCTAAGTGCATTTTCACTTGATTTCGATGCCACCCATCTTTTGTAAATACTTCTAGGGTCTGTGCAACTCATGTAAGGCTGATTATCATGGCTCCAATCAACTGGGCAGCTCATGCATGAAATATTACGTACACTTGTATAATCACAAATAGGGCAAAGACACCATGAATCTATATAACCACCGTTATGTTTCCACCCAGGCCATCCTACTTTATCGCTTTTAGGGTGGCATGCTAACCATAACCAAAGGTCAAATGAATGTAATAAAGCATCTTCTTTTGTTTTTATTTTCATAATTCACCCCTTTTTGTTAATATACTCATTTATTTTCCAACGAACATAATCTTCACCGTACTTCATGCAGGGACACCATCTTTTGGGTGCCACCCAGTATGAATGTTTATAATTACTGTTTTGTGTCTTCAAATATGAATCATGCACAGGTGGCATGTAATTGAAAATATCACTGCAAATAGAGCAGAGATGCTTAATATTCAATTCACTACCACCTAATTCAGTTACAACAGCAAAAGGGCATTCATTGCATCTGTTGCTCTCATCTAATTTTTCTTGAAATGAAAATAGCATATCAAGAATTTCTTGCCTAGTGTATCTTGTCATAATTCACCCTCTTAGTAAAGCTCTTGAAACTCTCTTTTCATAATTTCCAGCACTTTTGATTCACCTATTATATCGCATGGGCATGCTGGAAATTCATTAGATTTTGAGCAGGTTTCAAATAATTCATAGCAGATATCACAATCGTATCTAAAAGGACAAAATTCTATGCTATCTGATCCATAATAAACTCTTGTATGCAAAACACAATCAATTATATGTTTTCTAATTTTTTCATCCATCTAATCACCCCCTTGATTTTAAAATCATCCTATATATTTATATACTAAAAATATCCTGAAGTAAAGTAAATAGTTTCTGAAACAAAAAAATCCTCTCACTAATCAGCTTTCACTATTTTGGAATAATAAAAATGAAAAATGGAAGAAACAGCAGACTCACAAAATTTACAAAAATAATTTTAATGTAAGGGATAAGTATAAACTGTAGTGAAGAGGATGCATATTTGATAGATTATAGTAAAAGAGGATGTAAGGTTATATAGGACTGCTTGTGTGATAAGCTAATGTATAAGGAGCTATTTTTCATGTATATTTTGCTTGTTGCAGTGATATCAGATAGTTATGTTTGGTTTATTCATTTGATATGTTTGTGTGCTGTTTCCTGCAAGAAGCTCTGTATGTAGTATGGTGGTCATGAATGCGTCTGAGTGGATTTTGAATGATTATTGCCTGATTTTTGGGTGCTTAGGATGGGTGAGATGGATGTTTTATGTTTATGCTTATGTTTTATGGGTGATTAGGATGGGTGAGATGGATGTTTATGTTTATGTTTTATGCTTATGTTTTATGGGATGAATAATGAGTGTTTAGGATGGGTGATATGCTTATGTTTATGTTTTATGCTTATGTTTTATGGGATGTGAGGGCACACCCACATCTTCCGAGTCATGTCACTGTTAACCACATGATATAGTATGGTTAACGACATGCCATTAACATCCTGAATTTACATGGTATAAAAATCTCGTTAACCATGCCAAGTCAGATGGTTAACCATGTTATATACCTATGAAATTAACATGTTCCTTCATGAAAAACTGACTGAAAACAAGCATGTAATCTCACCTTTTTGTATGATTATGAAAGTTACTGAAAACACTAAAAAATCCTTTACTTTCAGCAAGTTCTATAGTAGTATATAGATAAGAGTTAAATAAAACACTAAAATCGAAAGGAGGTGATATAATGAACGCAATATCCGCAGAAGCCGAAAGACTAGTGAACACCCCTTCTCTCCCCATTTTGGAGGAGGAGCAGGAAGTCGGTGAATTCAAGATCGTATTAGATGGAGCCGATAATCAGCGTAAGGGGATTTCAGGGGAGGTTATTAAAACCCTGAAGAGGGCTAAGTCACCGATTGGATTGGTGGCATTAGCTAATCGAGTTGCCTCCACAAAGGCAGCCAAAGCCTGTAATGTCAAGGACGTCAAGACACGGGCCAGGGCTTGCGCAAAGTGGTGGGCAAAGCACCGTCCTCAATACGTGGCCAAGGACGAGAAAGAAAGGCTGTATCTCGTCAGGGCTTAACTTTTTATTACCACCCCCTAAAGGGGGTGGTAATAAACATCCTTCGGGAGGATGTGAAATGAGAGCATTTAAGGGCTTTATCATAGGGACGATTTTAAGTATTCCATTTTGGTGTTTCATATTCTACATTATTTGGAGATGGTAGAAGGGAGGTGATGACATGGCTTTAAAGAAAAAAGAATTCACTTACAAAATGTTGGTGAAAAATGGAAGGGTCATTGGGGCAGTGAGGAAACCGAAGAGGGAGAAAAGGCAGAAACAGGCTGCATAGCCCCTCACTCCATCTGCATTAAACAATCGTTTAGTGGGGTATATTAGGGTATACCCCACTATTGTTCTGTCGATTGCACCTTGTTATGCTTTAGCCATGAGTGTTTTATGTTATAAATTAATTAACATGTTTCTTCATGCCTAATTGGATGCTTTTGGTTTAATGATAAAAACATGTTTCTTCATGGAAATCAAGGAGGACTTATTCATCACACACGATCTGAGGCGATCTGAACCGATTATGGGTGGTTTATTATTTGTTATGTTTAAACATTTGAGATTTTATAAGTTAATGATATCATTGACATGTCAAATACACCTAACACTGCAGTAAAATCCAATTTATTTTCCAATGATAAAACAGCCCAATCTCTTGTTTGCTTTTAAATGCTTCTATTTGCTTTTGAATTAACATGTTTTCTCATGCACAACAAACATATGCTAAGGTACATGAAAATTGTGTGTGCTTCTACCATTCATCGTTAATGAAAAAACTTGTGTCACCCCTGTTTACCATGCTTAAGTATCTGATTTCATTGTGCGCTGAAACACTGAGTTAAAAACTCTGAAGTACTATTTTGTAGTACTTATGATTAATTTTACATGGTAATTTAAGCTGAAAAAGGGATGCGGTTTTTCGCATGAAAATTATTTTCCATGTTCACCTCCTTTCTTAGGATTTTAAGGGGGTGTTTCCACCCCCTAGTTTTTATTCTTTATGGCATCCGTACTTACCGCCTCTGTAAACACGTCTTCTTAGAATTTTAATAAGAAGCTCTGTAGCAGAGACGATCCACCCGGCTTCTTCTGGATCATAGCCGTAGTCTTTAACTAATGTGTCATAGTCCGTACCTAACTCGACTTCTGCGTACTCCGGCATATCTCCGCTGCCCACAGGGCCTTCGTCTAAGAAAGACAGAGATAATCCGATAATTCCTTTATCTGGCTCGGATATGTCGATTATCCCTTCCCCCCTAATCTGTGTATCACATACGCCTCTAAGAGGGGTCATAACTTCCCCTTCCCGTATATGATTACCGTAAGGATTCTTTGTCATGTCTTCACCTCCTTTCTTCTATGATTTATTTAACTCCTAACTAATACTACTAAATAACTTACTGAAAGTAAAGGATTTTTTAGTGGAGTCAAAAACTTTCACTTCATTAAATATCAATAAATTAACATGTTTCTTCATGATTATTTTGATGTTGCTCACTGTTATTGCAAAATGATTTTATGGTAATGAAAGTTACTGAAGACAGAAAAAAACTCTTTACTTTCAGTAAGTTATTTAGTAATATTAGTTAGGAGTTAAATAATTCATAGAAAGGAGAGGAGAATATGGAAGATCGTTATTTCACTAGAGTTCCTTCGCCAGAGGATAAAGAGGGCTGGCTAGGAGAGCTTATGTCCGAAAGTTCTATCTTTAAAGCTACGGTTGAAGCCATAGCTAACGAGTTAGAATGTGGTATCGAGGATTTAGGCTTCTGTAGCCTCTATGAATCCGATTTTACGGATTCTGAAATAGAGGAGTTCGAGAATGGTATACCGGATGAATACGGTAGGGAAATTAAACCATTCTTCGAGAAGGAAGAGGCTTATGAAGGAGGTATGTGGGGGCCATATTCGGAGAAGTTCTGGTTAAGATCTCTTAATCACCCGAAGTACGGCCATATCGTAGCGGAAACTAATTCATCTACGGGCGGTACGCTTACTAACTTCTGGATTAATTATTACCAGATATACTTTAAAGCTACGGTTGAATTCATAGCTAAAGAGTTAGAGTGTGGTATCGAGGATTTAGGCTTCTGTAGTCTCTATGACCCCGATTTTACGGATAATGAATAGATAAATTTATGCCCCCTATAAGGGGGCATAAAAATCTAAAAGGAGAGAGAAATGTTAAACACTAATTTAGTAGCTATGGTCAATCAGATAGGCTTAATTTTTTTAGTATGTATTTTTACCCCGATGATAATAGGGCTGGTAGTGACCCTTTATCGGTATTTTAGAGGATAGGAGGTGATTATGAAGTCAATAAATCCTTTAATAGATTTTATTATGATGTGTGCTGCTGTATCACTAGGCAGTTTTGTAGTAATTTTGATATCATTTCTTGTTCACAGCATGTTAAGATGGTGATGAAAGTTAATGAAGACAGAAAAAAACTCTTTACTTTCAGTAAGCTATCTAGTAATATTAGTTAGGAGTTAAATAAAACATAGAAAGGAGGGGAGAGTATGGATAATAGACCACTAAAAAGATTCGCCTATTTGGGAGCACAAACTCCTGATGGGTGGAGTTCGTTACCACTTGCGGGTGGAAATAGATTAAGTTATTGGGAAAGAGACTGTCTTTCCAAGGCAATCTCAATCCGTTTAGAGTATCGAACTTTGTACCCATGTGGTATTTGTGGAGAGTATGTATGCAATGAAGATGAAGACATATGTCTTCATTGTGAAACTGAAACTAATTAATCATTAAGTCTACAAAGGGTGAAGGCACTTCTCAGTCTTCACCCTTTCATTCTAATTAACATGTTTCTTCATGCTAAATGTGCACCTACCACGCTTCATGAAATTTTCACGAATTGTGTGAATTGGCACCGATCTGGCACCGATTCACGATTTCACCGTTTAATTACAGTTTAAATAAAGATGGCCTTATAAGGTCTATATTATGAGCCTTGTCTACAACCTCATCAACCCTATGCTCTATCCACTTTTCCTTATCGGCCCCCATATATGCCCATAACCGATGTGATATAGACATATCAATATCTTCCGAGTAGGCACTATAGGCTAGACCCTGCCTAATAGCTAATGTTAGCATTTTCCTATCCTCCTTTTAGAGATATTGTTTAACCTAGCTAGCCATTCTCTAGCTAGGTCGTGAAGCATTTCTTGTTCTTCTGTGAAAGCGATTGTGCCCTCTTTAGTAAAGAACACCGAGTCGTTTTTTATCATATCTATATTAGATATGATCCCTAGAGAGCTATCTATGATTTCTGCTAAGATCTCTTTTGTTTCCATACTCCCTCCTTTCCGTTTTTATATGTTATAGTATAATTATAGTATATAAGTAGGTGAAAGTAAAGGATTTTCTTCTGTATTCATTAACTTTCATTATCATCTCAAATGTCTCTATTAACATGTTTCTTCATGAAGAACTTTTGGTGAAAATGTATGGCTTTTGATTTTTAATATGTTTTTCATGCTAAATGATGAATGGGATGGACGGATGATTTTTGATTTTTAACATGTTCCTTCATGAAGAACTTTGGGTGAAATGTATGGATGATTTTTATGATGTATTTTCCCTTTTGATTTTATTAACATGTTTCTTCATGGCGCGCCAACATTCACTGCTTTTCATTCTGCTTGATTGTGCTGATCGGTTGGGTGGGGCCGGTGTATTTCACTGTGTGAAGATTGATCTTGGGGCATGTTTTATGGCACACACTGGCCACAATAAATAGTTGTGTGGAAATGCCGCTTGGGGCATGTTTCATGGCACACACTGGCCACAATAAATAGTTGTGTGAGAATTTTCCTGACATGGTTCGGGCGGGAATCTAAACCGTAGGTGTCCGAAAACATCTAAAATATAATTATATATAATTATACGACTTAAAATTTCGATTTAAAATATCAACTCGATTTTTCCGGCTATTAAAAACCTTAATAAAAACTTTTTAGATATTAAAATATTTTATAAAAACTTTTTAATCTAATTTAATTATTTTAATAGCCTATAAAAAAATTTAAAACGCTATAAAAAAATTAAATATCTTATTTTAAAAAATTTAATAGGAAATTATTTTTATTTTTTTTAATTTTTTTTATCGTATACTATAGGCGGATTTACGAGCGTAACCTTTATAAACGCCTATTAATAGCGGTTCTATAAACTATTTACTTTTTTTTTATATCCCTATAGAATCTTTTTATTTTAACCTTTTTTCCGGTATACGGTTTCCGATATCGGACGTAACGCTCTTTTAAAATTTATTAAGTTAACCGATTATTAGACCGTCTCTATTTTAAAAGGAGAAGGAAAAATGTCTAATAATATTAATAACTTAGAGCCTATTAGAGAAGAGAGCGATCTTACTACCTTTACCGTAAAAGAATTTAAAGAAGAGACCGCCGGTATTAAGTATATCGCTCTAGTAGACGTAAAAGGTAAAAGGCGTCTAAAAAAGAGCGTACCGACTTTAATACTTAATAAATTAGAGGCTCTTAACGGCTCTACTTTAAAAGAATTAGAAACCGCTCTAGTTAAAAGCCCGATTAAACCTTTAAAAGAAGCTTATAAAAAAGCTAATAACGTCCGTATAGCTAAAGGCTCCGGACCTTATAATTCTTTAAGAGATTTCGTAAAAGCCCGGATTATAGCGGTTAAAAGATATTATACGGCTAAAGACGTTATTAGAGACGTTTTTAACGGTAAAAGTCCTCTAGTAACCGATAACGGTAAATTTTATCTTACTTATAGCGAGTATAGAGTAAAGGCCTAGTATTTTTAATTAATAAGAGGCGGTCTAATAATCGGTTAACTTATTTAATTAATAGCGGTTATTTATAGCCGCTATTTTTTTATTCTTAAAACTATAATTATAATTAATTATATCTAAAAGTTATACTTTTAACCGTCTAATTTTAGGTATTATAACCTATTAATAATATTAATAAAAAGTATTAAATCGTATTTAATTAAAAACGAATAGTAATATACGCCTTTTAAATAAAGTACGTTTAAATCGCTTATTAGACGTCTTAAAAGCGATTTTTAGGCCTTATAAAAACTTATTAAAATAATCGGTTAAAATTAGATATTAATTATTACTATTAATCTATAGCTATTAATTATTTATATTACTTTATTAATAATAATTAAATAGTAATATAGCTTAATAGTATTTTTACGCCTTTACTCTAAAAGATATAATTATATATAATTATACGAGCTAACTTATTAATAATATTAGAATATTCCTTTATTATTCTTTATTAATTATAATTATATTAAATTAATATAAATAAACCGTATATAAACTTTTAGGAATATAGTAGTATTATTAATAACTTATAGCGTTTTTTATTTTATTTTATTAAAAGTATTATAATTATATATAATTATATAGCTCGATTTTTTTAAAAATAAAAAATTTTTTTTTTAATAGCTACTAGTAAATTTTTTAATCGTATAGCTATTAATTTATTTTATCTTAAAAGTAGCTATTATAAAATTTAATATCTAATAAAATTAGATTAATCTAATAGGCTAGATCTAGCCTATTAGACTAGCTTACTTCCGCTAGATTAATCTAAGTTAAAAAATTTTAAACTTACCTACCCCCCCCCTAAGATCGGAGACTGCCTGGGTGCCATATTGTGACACACAAATCCATAAACACATCATATAAATGAACCATCCCAAAGTATCAAAAATCATATAAATAAAAGCACCCAAAATTCATCCCAAAAATATCATAGATAACACACATCATATAAACAATCCATCCCAAAGTATCAAAAATCATATAAATCACACCATCCTTCCACATTTAGGGCAAATAGGCTTCCAATTAAACCTTTCAGGATAGTTTCTGCACAGCAAACCCATTCTTTCACTGTCCATTGAAATCTTCCTGATTTATGCTTAAAGTATCTTAGCTTCATATAGCAACCTTAATCATTTATACACCTCATTAAAAACATTAAGGGACTGCCGGTTCAAGGCTTATGTGGCAGACAGGCCACTATTTTTGGAGCAGCCCCTTAATTACAATGCTCATGCAATGGCTTTTTGGAATCAAAAGTGCTCACCATACTTTTCTCTCCATTGCCATTCCTCATCTGCTGCTACACAGATAGCCTCATCCTTAAAGTTTTCAGCAAGCCAATGAAGATAGTTTGAAGGTATTTCATGCATTTCCTTGCCTTTGAAGGCACCGTATGGCATTCTAATTTCAGTCATCTCATTGCCTCATTAATTGAGTACACATCTTGGTCTTTATAGAAGATGTTTGATGTTAATTCATTCATGTATGTGTTTTCATCACCACATAGTTTATCAAATTCCTTACATTCATGACATTTCATTTCCTTGTCTGAAAAGGCAGCTTTAGCATTGCACTCATAGAAATGTTTACAGTGAAGGCTTGCTTTTTTGCGGGCATTGTCCTTTTTATGTTGTAGCTTTCTGCTTTCATGGGCATACATTTTAAGATTCTTAGACCTTCTGGCCCTGGCACACACAGTGCAATGGCCGTTTTTTACATACCTAAGGCTTTTCCCTGTGCCTTCATGATTGTGCCCGTATGCACATAATGGCCCCAAAGTTGTTTTACCGAGTCTTAAACAGCCGCAGCTTTTTGCTCTGTCTCCGTTTCTCCTTACCTTAACCACTTCATCACCGCAAAATGGACAGAGATATTTTACAAGATCTTTTGACTTCCATTTACCCTTTTCAACGACTTCAATAAATATTAAATGATTATGCTTCATCATCCTCCTCTTTCCAAATAGTGTATTTACCACCTAATAAAATTCTTGCATTGTCAAAAACATTCCAAACAGGTGAATTGTATCTCTCAAAGTAAGTCATTTCAATTGATGATTTTGGTGTTATACAGGAGATGAATTCATGCTTTGTCCCAATATTTGCAACATACAAGTCAATGATGTCAGAAAGGGCTTTCTTTAGTTTTTTGTTTTCAAGTTCCTTCATTTCTAAGGATGATTTTAAATGTTCATAAGTCATCTTTCACCTCATTTAGATCTTGTTAGTGTCATGCTGAAAGTGATGTACTGAAATTTATCATCCTCTCCTGACCATCCATGCATGTCTTTTATGTCATGCACATCCCAATCTGAATAATTTTCCATCACTTCCTTAAAAGTTTTTGTTTTTCTATCAAATTTATGGTGCTTAGAATTTTCAGATCCAGGAGGTGCCAATAAGTTCTGGCTGATATCAAGTGCTCTCAATAGTTCTATGAAGCATGATATTCCAAATCCTTCTAATGAGTATAGCTGCTTTTTGGTTTTGCTGAGTACATCACTTTCTGTGAATATTCCCCCTTTTTGTAATGCCTTGCTGAGTCTGTGAGACATCCTGTAAAACGGTAATGGTTTTGCCATGTTCACCTCATTTTTAATCTTTTCTTAATTGATCTTTTTGTTGAATATGCTACAAGCTTGAATGATAAATTTGGACTGTAGCTGCCTAATGTGATTACTTTGAATAACCCATCTATTATTTCAGTGAACCCTGTTAGCCACCTTAAAATGTAAAAGATTATGTCATTTTTCATATAATTACCTCACCCATAAAAATATGATGCACACAATAAATTGTTAACTCATCATATATTTTTGTCTCTTGATATTTCTATTAGTATTGACATGTAGTCTAGCTGCTTTGAAATTGTTTCCAAAGCATCCAGCAATGTTAAAAATCCATCATAAGAAATAAGCATGTTTTTATTAACATCATGCAATACAGGGTCATCGTAATTATTTTTGAATGTTTTTGGTCTCTGCAATTTTTATTCTCCTTAGTTTTCTTTCTTCTTCAGATTTAATGTCGCCTAAAAAATCTGTCAAATACACATTTTTGCTCAGGTGTGTTCTGCCATAAGCATCTGTATATTTTTTCGAGTAATTGGTTGATACAACCATATCTACCATTCTTTTATGGCCTCTTTCAGCTTCTTCCCATGTAGCATATCTTTCACATTCCTCATTTAATTCACCTCCAAAGATCATTGTTTCAAAAAGCAGAGGTGCTCCATGGCCGCTGAAGTTGTGATCAACTCCAAGAAATACTGTTGATATATTGACATTGTCTATATTGTTTAGCCCTACAGTTATAATAGGTGTGTCTCTGTTCTTTTCCATCCAAGCACACCATGTAAGCATATCAACTGCTGCTGGTTTTTTATTTTTTAGTATGTAGAACTGCCCCAAATCAACCACCTCCTTGTTTAATATTTATTTTTCTAAGAAGCCTTTCTGCATATTCACACCCAATAGATTCATCATTTTTGTAATTACCATTAAGTATATTAATGATTTCTTTTTCACTGATATCTTTTTCAATTCTAATAAAAGGTGTTGTTAGTGATAATCTAAGACTTGTTAAGTTTGGGTATGTAAAACTTAATTCTGTATCATTTATAATATAATCTCTTAAAATATATAAAGTGTTGTTTTCTGCTGTATGGTATAAGCAGAATTTACTTTCATTACTGTATATTCTTGTTGTAAACAAATAAATCACCTCCTCTACATTTGTCTTTTAAAAGTTATGTTTCTGTATATGTTTTCTTTAAACATTGAGTGCTTAGATTTTATATTTTTGTATATCTCAAATTCAAATGCATTTCTTATTTGGTGTGCTGGTAGTTTTACATTTGGTTGTGGAGATATGCTTGGTGTGTAAGTTGTTGTACAATAGCCATAATACTCATCATAATAATCTGATGGTGCACATGTCGTATCATCTTTTATTGCTATATAATAAGTTGGTGAATCAGCATATTCTGTAGATGAACAAGTATCCATTCATTCCCTCGATGACAATTTTAAAAACGGGCTGCCTTCAACTGTCATTCCATCAATAACCTTCTCTAACGATAACCCCATAGACCTTAAAATTACATCATATCTAAGCAAGCTCTGACCAGCATCAGTAAGCTCGGGACATGTCCTTTTAATTGCTTCTTTCAATTCACCATCTGTTTTATAAATTTCCATTAAACCGACATCCTTTCTATTATTTCTTTTTATATATTTTTCATAATGTTATAAAAAGCTTTCCAAAGAAGCGAAGGTTGGCTTATTTTACCCTCATGACTATGATGTTTAACCACAGTAGCCAAATCAAGCATACTATAAAACAATTTATCATATGCACATTTGGTATGATAGTGTCTTGGGTTATCATATACATTAAATCCTTTGCCATCTTGCCACGGCCATATTCTCTTATTGCAGTAATTACATTTTTTCATGATTATTCATCCTCCTTTTTTGTTTGACATTAACTGCCTCATTTTTATGCATTCACTATGTGAATGCATAATTTAACTGAATATACTTTTAGGCACAGAAGTATCAACAAATGAAGAATTTGTTCTATATGGAACCTTCGAGTTGAATATTTGCCATGCTCTCTGCTTTGATATTCCAAGCATATTCCCTATTTTTTCATAAGAGAATTTTTTATATCTTAGATGCCTTACTAAGAAATACCTTTTAATTGGGGTCAGTTCTATCAATTTTGACATTAATCTCACCTCTTAATATCTTTTCAACTCTTCTTGCTAAGTAAAATGTAAGGCTACTTTGGTGACATGGGCACAATTCATCAGGGTCCCATGAGTCAGCATATGGGCAGATACTACCAGGACTAACATTTTTGCTTGTACATCCAATTTTACAAAATTTACCTTCTCTGAATTTACAACTTGACATCATGCTCCTTTCTCATTTCATAGAAACACTTTTTTGTTGCTCTTATGTCTTCTATTGCTGAATGTGCACCTTCAAATTCTTTGTTAAAAAGGTGCTTATGGAGTTCTTGTAGTGATGGCCACTTATATTGACTATATCTTGGATTTTTGCTTGGAATTTTGCATATATTTGTGCCAGATATCATTGTACAGTATGAGTCAAAGTTAATAAGATATTCTGCTTCATCTTTTAAATCATTTGTAAACAGCATTGATGATGTAAGTAGTGTATCAAATGATACATTATGGCAGACAATAAGATCAGATGCTAAAAGCTGTTCAAGAAAAAAATAACAAGCTGATATTTCACTTATTCCATACTTGTCACATTCTTCTTCAGATATGCCATGCACATTTTTTGCTTCTTTGCTCATCTTTCTACCATTTGATCTTATTAGAAATGATGTTTCTGTAAAATCCCTTTTACCATTAGATAATATTAGCCCTAATTGACATATCCATGGCTGCTTAGATCTATAACCAGATTTAAAATTTGCCATCCCACTTGTTTCTGTGTCGAAAAATAAAATTGTCTTGTCTAACATGATAGTTCAGCACCTATTGGTATTTTGCTGTCAGAAATGTTTATTTTGTACAGCCCTGATTTTTCATATGGTGAATTCTTATAACAAAAAGCACACAATTTTGTCAATGTTACTTTGTGCATATTTGTTTTTATTGGTACAAGTGGGACAATCCTTTTTCTACAACATTGGCAAATCTTCAGACCTAGCTCAGCTATTCTTTTATGGTCTAATTCTTTGCCTTCAAGAACATATCTTCCATCACATATTTTAGTTATTATCTGAACAGGAACTTTGTATTTTTTTGCTATTTCACCTGGTTTTGTGAAGCCTGATAAATACATTATCATAGGGACATCAAGTTCATATACTCTTTTCCTGCCGCCTCTTGACCTTTCAACAATAACAGCCATCAGCCCTCCTTCGCCCCTTTCATGCTTTGTAATATTGTGTTTTATTTTCCAAATATTCAATTTCCTCTCTTGATCTATCTGCTACATCTCTTTTATCAGGCAGCCTGACAACTTTTATTTTTGGAACAAATAATGATAGCTCTTCAGCTGCTTCATATGCTCTATCTGCTGCTAGATAGTCATATACTATTATTATAACGGAAAATTTTGATTTTAATATTAAATTTCTTTGCTTTTTGGATAATGATGATTTGAAGACACACATTGAATCATTGCCCATATTCCATACATCAGTTGGCCCTTCAAGAAGATATGCCTTTTTAAATTTTCTTGCTGAATCAAAATTATAAAGAAGGTCTTTAACTCTTTTCAATGAGTAAGATAGGTGTGCATGTTTATA
>JGI10211J14876_10000729_pt1 | contig 14135 bp, 13 predicted proteins | sample Etolagsediment_FD_14876 | JGI IMG/M metagenome (IMG submission 14876)
TCCCGTTTTCTGCTTCCTCATGGCGCCTTCCGGAAAGCTTCTGCAGGAATTGGAGGAATTTTAAGATTACCCACACAACCAGGAACAAGAGAATTCCTGCAAGTACAGTAAATTTGTCCAAAGTAACTCCAGCATAAACCACACACATTAATACATATATGGCTATATTGACTGGAAGATTTGAAAAAAGCCGGAATGTAATCTGCTTGGGCAGCAGGTGGTAATATATTACCAGCATTGAGATGATCCCAAAGCCGCTGAGGGCGATTGTTATCATTAAATATAGTGGATTATCCACGATATTTAACCAGCTGTAGGGTTGGCTGGATTCATACATCCTCCTAATTATGTCAATTGAGACGAAAATGAAAACCATCGCATTTGCAAAAGCAGTATTCCACCCAAGCTCTTCTTTTCTGTACCTTCCAAAGTAGAGTGCCATCATTATTGTGGCAATAATTAATGGAATTGCGAACCACAGCATGTTTGGCTCAGCAAGCGGAGCTTGAAGAAGCTCTACAAACCTTGTCCATGTATTCTCAGGCACGCCATTTAACACATCTGCGTTGAGCTCAACCGACATGAAGAAACATCAGACTTACGTTTTATATAAGTTGCCTTCTCTCCAGGCACTCCGCCAACTTTATAAATAGTTTGGTCCACACTAATAGTTCGCCAACGGCCATAGGAGAATGGAAACACCCGAACCCATCTCGAACTCGGAAGTTAAGCGTTCTCACGGCTTTGCCGGTACTGTTCTATGAACGGAAAAGCGAGCTGCTGTTGGCACTCATATTTCTCTGATTATTTTTATTCACTAAAAATTGAAATCAATTTATTTTTTCTTTAACCTCTCTTCCAGAGGGTCTTTTCCTGCCCCGGCTGCTTTCCGCATCATCTTTCCGCCAGGTGTCTCATAATAATTTATCAATTTATTCTTTTCTCCATAAAGGTAAAATCCCCGGATGATGGAATGCTCGGTTGTTTCGTATTCCTGCAGGAGTGGCCAGATCGTCCCATTTTCATTTGAAAAGAGGGCATCAAAACTAATCAGGTAGGATTCCTTTGTTTCTGGATTTTGTGTGATTACTGCAAGATGGCCTTGCCCCTCCAGCGTCATGCCAAGGAGATATGTCTTCATCCCCTTCTTTCTGAACATGCTGGCCTGGAGCAGGCTAACAGCAACACAGGCCCATATTCTTTCCTGATCAGTGTATCCATCAATAAAAAGATCTCTTACTCCATCATACAGTTCTTCGTTGCTCAATTCCATAGCATTTTGGTATTCCTGGGAAAGCGCAGTCTTTTTAACAATCTTGGCCCACAATTCTTCATCTCCATTTTTTCTTGCAATTTCCCCCAGTTTCTGTGCCGCATACAATACATCTTCAACAGTTTCATCAGCATACCGGTCTGAGAATTCTTTAAATGATTCTGCATTGTTTATATGTTCTGCAAAAAGGGCTATAGTATTCTCTTCAGCATCATCCAGTAGCAGATGTTTGGCAGAGCCAATTCCCCTTCTGTCCCCAAATCCCCAAGCCGCTTCCAAAGCCAATTGTTTTTTCTTTCTTCCAAAACGAATCCTCGCTCCTACCATTACTTCATCTCCCAACAAGGGCAGCATTCCGTGGCTGATACTCGCGTAAATTTCAGGAATAAGTTTTCCCGTGTCAGTTGAAATAGCCAGCATGCCTCCGGTTTCCAATTGGTTATAAAATATCTGCATGTCTATTTCTGCAGGTTCGAGCTGCAGCCTGAGACCTCCCTTGACATTGCGGTGCTGGGGAGTCATAGTTTTCCATCCCGCGCCCTGGGGATACTTTTTATGAAACATTACTTCTTCAATTGCATAAAATGTAGCCTTACCATAATCCATTGCGGCTCCAAATTCGGCCCCCATCATTTCTAAACCTGTTGCACTTTCTCCAATATCCACTGCCGCATCCAGCCCAATGCCCAACCTGAATCCAACTTTCCCTTCTTCGCTTTCTAATGGCCGCCATACAGCACCCGTATGGGTGTACATTGTTGTGATTGCCGTTATATCTTCATTCCCGGGAAGCATCGCCATGTGTATGTTTCCATAAATGTCAAATCTCCCTGGTTGCCCATTTACTTCAATGGATGGGCTTATGTATAATAGTGGCTTGTGCTCAGCTAGGTCAAGCATCCCAATTCCCAATTCGAGGTCAACTACTTCTCCGCTGTACCCAACTCGTCCGCCGAGGACATATCCCGCATCTTCAAATCCCAAATAAGTAAGCTCTGCATGGATATTCTCCAGGAAGGGGTCGCATTTTCCTACTTTGGTTGGAACAACATCTTTGATTTCCTGAGATGTTCCCTCTTCCACTTTTATTGGAACTGGAGGCCCCTCCAACTCAGCTTTCTTTTTCTTTTGGAGCACAACCATACGTATCAATTATTATTTACACCACCAAATGTTATATTAATGCAGGTTAAGCGGTCGTGTGGCCGCAGTATCCGTAATCTATTCCATAAAATGCAAGGGAAGGGATTCGAACCCTCGAACGGACTAACCGACCAGACCCTGAATCTGGCGCCTTTGGCCACTCGGCAACCCCTGCGAAATTTTTCTCTGCCGTGTTAAGCTGCGGTAAAAATTTCCGCAAAAACATAACCCATTTTATGATACCTCCTTGTTTTACTGCAAGTTCAACAGCACCGCATTTCTGCTCATAAAACCCTCCGAAGTCGGGCTTTATGGCCTACACTTTGATTAAGCTGTGGAAGTGTATTTTCTTTTCTAAAATTAGAAAAGCTAAGAATAAATAGAAGAGGTTTTCTTTAAAAATTAAACCCCAACTGTGTTGGTATCCTTAATCTCAGTGAGCCTCTCAACAAGCGGAAGAGTCATGCTATAAACTTGCATCTCTTCCCAATTGCCAATCTTGTCTTCTCCGCCTGCCAGATGAATGTAATTCTGCTTGATTATGTTCTGGAGAGTGGCGATGTTATTCCTGATTTTTTCCCAATGTGCCTGAAAGTCCTCTAGGGTTTCAGAATTCTGCATCCGCTCCAGGTCATTTAGGTTGAGGTTAATCTGCTCTACCCTCTTTTCTACGAAGCTAAGAAGGTCTTCTTCCCGCTCAAAGGACATGTCCACGTCATCGGTTAATTTGAATTCCGGAGGCGTTCTCTCATCAGTCATGTGCTCACCACATTTTCCTATTGCATAGTAATTATAAAAAGTCTATTGCCAATGCGAAGCAGGCAGTGGACCGAATTTTGGTCGCCGTTATTTCGTAGTGTCATGCGGCCGCCGGGAATTGAACCCGGGCCCCGAAATTGGCAATCTCGAATCATAACCACTAGACTACGGCCGCAAAACGCGTAATCACTTTTTTAAGTTCAAAATCTTTAAAAATGAAGACCTTTCTTCTTTTTATCCCTTTTTACTCAAATTAGGGTGTATGCGGGTTCATGTTGTCGGAGCAGGCCCTGTTGGTTCAGTTGCCTCTATCTGTGCTCTAAGAGAAAACCATGAAGTTTCTCTTTATGAAGAGCACTCCAGGGCAGGAATTCCAGTTAACTGCTCAGGGCTTATCTCCAAAGAGGGCTTAGAATCCCTCAAAGAGTTTGTTGATTACAAAAAGCATACAGTAAGCAGGATCCGCGGAGCAGTAATCGATTGTGCCGGCTCCCAGCTTTTAGTGGATTCAGGAAGGGACATCGCATATGTCATTAACCGCGCTTCATTTGACCAGGCACTGGCCGACAAGGCAGAGTCCGAAGGTGCGACCCTGCATTATGGCAAAAGAGCAGCCCCTCCTTTTTCAGATGGCCACATAATTGGGGCGGATGGGCCAAATTCCTCAGTTGCAGCACATTTTAATTTCCCCAAAATAGAGCGGTTCGTAGGTGTTTCCCAAACAACAATAAAATATTCTGAGCCTCTCTCTGACCATGTCCGCATTTTCATCTCAAACCAGAAATATCCTGGGTTTTTTGCATGGTTAATTCCCCAAAACAAAGATTATGTGGAAGCAGGAGCAGGCTGTGTGCTTCCTGGAAACCCAAACAATGCCCTGGATGCACTGGCAAAAGAAGTGGGCATCGAATTCCCAAAAGAGAGAACGCATTCAATTATTCCCGTAGCGCAAAGAGCGAGGACATCTTATTTTTCCTCCAGAAGAAACGTTCTTTTGGTGGGAGATGCTGCAGGGCAGGTTAAGTCCACTACTGGTGGAGGAGTGGTTTTTGGAACAAAATGCGCAAAAATTGCAGCTAAGAATATTGGAACCCCCAAACATTATGAGCGGGAGTGGAGAACAGCATACGGAAAGGATTTGGATACCCACTCTCACCTCCATTTGACTTTGGGTGCCCTAAGTGATGAGGCAATCTCAGCTTTTGGATCTATCGCATCAACATTCAAAATTGAAGATTTCCTCCAAAGAAGCGGGAACATGGATGCCCCAACTAAAATGTTTGGTGCAGACCTTCTGCTTCACCCCCTACGCTCTCTCGTAAACAAATAACTATTTAAACTATTTAGGTATTATAATCAAATCTCAATGGTGGCAGAATGCTTCAGCAAAAAAAGTACGAAGAGACAAAAAAAACTCTTGCGAATTTTCCTACTGAAACAGAAGCAGCACCTCCTTTCCACGAAGACCATTATGAGGAGTTGCACCAGCGCCATAAAGACCAGTCCGTCTTTACATATATTCCATCTATCCGGGGGAAGTTCAACGGGGAAAAGTCTGATTTTGATAGCCTTCCACAGGAGCAGAGGTTCCAGTTATATGAAATGATTATGCTGGGAAAGGTGCGCAACCTCTGGGAAGAAATTGATCAACTTAAAAACCGCCGGAAAGTTGAGAAGAAACTCAAGCGCTCCTCAAGCAAAAAACTAAATGAAATTTTGGATATGCTGGATGCAGATCCCACTCTCCGTGCAGAAGACCTAATTCATGTTCTTCCAAAGCGGCTTTTCTCCAAACTAATGCTATATGTAAAATATGCGGGAAATACACAGGACTCTATCCGCAGGTTCTTTGAGAATATGGAGAGGTAAGTTCTAAGGTGAATAAACATTTTTGCGTTCTCCTATTTTCAATATCACGATGGTTCTATTTGAATCTTTGATATCCAGAATAACTCTTAATTTGCCCACTCTTATCCGATATGCTCTGGAACCACTAAGCCTTAATGCAAATTCATAAGGCCTTACCCTTATCCGCTCTAGAACAGAAGCCACTCTTTTTTGGTTTTCTTTGCTTAATTTTAGGAATTCTCTTTTAGCAGATTCGATGAATTCGATAGAATACATTCAGATACCCGCTTCTTTTTTCAGTTCTTCCAAGCTTATCGTTTTGTTTTTCTTGTATTCCTTCCTTCTCTCCGCGATTTCTTGAATAAACTTTGGATTGAGAGAAAGCCTGTCTTCTATCAGATCCTCGATAACTTCAGCGTAGCTCTCATTTTCCTGGAGTTTCATATCATCTAATTTATGCTTGAGTTCACCAGTCACTTTAATGGTCGTATACATAGGTATACTTTAGGTATACTAAGGTATATAAATGTTTCCTTGTAAATATCAATTTAAATTTATTAATGCATATTCTCTGTTATGAAATTCTTTCTTATCCACGGAGCTTATGGAAGCCCCAATGAGAACTGGTTTCNCTGGCTCAGAGCTGAACTGGAAAAACAGGGCCACAAAGTAATTATTCCCAAATTCCCAACTCCCCAAAACCAAAATCTGGATAGCTGGATGGAAGTATTTGAGCCTTATTTGGATGAGCTGGGCCCGGATACTGTTTTGGTTGCCCACAGCCTGGGCCCTGCATTTGCCCTCTCAGTTCTTGAAGCAATAAATACACCAGTCAAAGCTTGCTTTTTTGTTGCGGGCTTCCTTGGAAAGCTGGGCAACAAAAAATTTGATGCACTTAATGCTTCATTTGTTTTGCAGGAATTTGACTGGACTAAAATCAAGGAGAATGGAAGTTCTTTTTTCTTATATGGCTCAGACAACGACCCGTATGTTCCCCTTAAGCTTGAAGAGGATTTTGCTTCTCTGCTTGATTCTGACCTTTACATAGTTCCTGGTGCAGGGCACTTTAATACGGATTCAGGCTACAATGAGTTTCCCAGACTTCTTGAAGATATACAAAAGTTAAATTAGCCCCCGAAGGGATTCGCACCCTCGACCTACCGCTTACGAAGCGGTCGCTCTACTCCTGAGCTACGGAGGCAATTGCCTAAAATCGCCGACGGCAGGATTTGAACCTGCAATTCCTTGCGGAATCGGATTTCGAATCCGACGCACTACCGGGTTATGCGACATCGGCATTTTCTAAGTTGCAAAATCGATTCATAATAAGAGTCAAAAGATTATAAAAACCAGAACGCAATTCTAGCTTTTTTAATTGTGACTCAGATTTGCCTTCTGAGAAATCTATCGATTTCTTCTCTCGAACTTCTACGAAGTTCAAGATCGGTAAATACGTCACAATTTTTCTTACTGGTCCAAAACTGGACAAATGCTAAAACAAGAAGAAAAATTGCGACCGCCGGGGTTCGAACCCGGGTCATTGGCTTGGAAGGCCAAGATCCTACCGCTAGACTACGGTCGCTTGGGTGTATTCATAATTTAGTTCAATTTTTAAACGTTACATTATAATATCCTCTCACAATTTTTGAGGCTTTAAGCATGATTCCAAACATTTACAAGGGAGATTATCGTAAACTTATGGTAATTCCATTACTACTGATAATCATATCCATTTTGCTTCTCCCCAACCTTAAGTTTGGAGTGGATTTTAGGGGAGGAACACTAATCACTCTTCAGCTGGATGGCCAGCTGGATGCAACAGCATTAGAAGAAGACCTGGCTGCCCATGGCCTGGATGCCACAGTAAAAGTTTTTGAAGGAAGCATGGGAAATACAGCAGAAATAGAAGTTTCTCAAACTGATACAATGCTGGAGGCAGACCAGCTAAAAGCAGAATTCAATGCGCTCCTGGATGAAGTTGCCCTTCTGGAAGCCCAATCTTATGATGACCAGGATAAATTAGCAGAATACAATACAAAGAAAGGCGAGTTAAACGAAATTGCAAACCGGATGTTTTCTCTTGCAGGCTTAGATACAGCAGCAGAAATGCAGCCCAACCTAAACCAGCTAAAAAAACTATTTGCCGAAGCATACCTCCAAATATATTCAAACCACACACAATATATCCTAGATATTATTGACCAGTATGCTACTTACTCCAGCCATTCTTCAGAAACTGTCAGCGCTGCACTCAGTGAGCATTTCATTGAGCAGGCTACAACAGTAGTTATTTACTCGGCAATTTTGAGTGTAATCTTAGTATTTTTCTTTTTCCGTGCGCCCGTACCAAGCCTCGCAGTTTTGGTGGGTGCATTCAGTGATATCGTAATTGCATTGGGAGCAATGAGCCTCTTTGGCATTCCAGTATCCCTCCCAAGCTTTGCAGCACTTTTGATGCTTGTAGGATTCTCGCTTGATACAGATATCCTTCTTACTATGAGGATATTGAAGCGCAGGGGAGACCCGAGGGAAAACGCGTTCGACGCCATGAAAACAGGAATGACGATGAGCATTAGTGCAATAGTAGCTTTTTCAGCCCTATTTGCACTTGCCCTCCTGACCCACATTCCGACATATTACCAGATTTCAGCAGTTGCACTGGCAGGCCTTGTTGGAGACCTCTTTGCAACCTGGGGAATAAATGCAGTGATGGTTCTGCACTATAAAGAAAAGAGGGGATGAACATGCTGGATCACAAATATATTCTCGCAATACTTTTCCTCCTCTTTGCAATAGGAGTAGTTTTCTATGCAGACTATGCCGGGTTAATCCTGATATTCTCCCTTGTTGTTTTTGGAGCCCTCTCCAGCGTATGGAAGGAGAGAGAACTCAAACTCTTAGCCTTAGCAGCGATAGTACTCATAGCCTTATTGAATATGGGCGTAAATGGGATGAAATTCGGAATTGACTTTAGCGGCGGAACCAGAATCCCCGTAATTCTCGAATCCCCTGCTGACCAGACCACTATGAATGAGATGGTGGATATTATCAAAAAGCGGGCATCCACATTNGGCCTTACNGAAGTAAAAGTNCGTGCAGTTGGNGATTCCCAGATTAATGTTGAAGTTCCAAGCGGAGATCCGGAATTAATCGAATCCGTTGAAAGCCTCCTCTCCCATCAGGGAGTATTCCAGGGAGTAGTTGATGGCCGCACTGCATTGGCAGGAGATGCAATTCTTCCGGGAACCATTCAGGGTGTTCCCCCAGCATATTTGCAGGGGGCAGATTGGGGAGTCCAGTTTTCCGTAACCAGGGACGGTGCTGAGCACTTTGCTTCTACAGTGGAAGGAAAAGCCAATTACCCACTCTACATGTACCTGGATAGGCCCACAGATGCTATTATTGTCCTTAGCTGGGAAGAGGCAAGCGCCAACCTTGAAATTAAAGACAGGCAACTTGCCCACGCAGCATTTACAAAGGCACTGGAATTGGATGAAGGCAACATAACTGCTTACATTTATGATGAGGCGGACATTCCCTCTATTAGCCCAGCTACAAATAAAACCAGGGCAATCATTTCCGAATCCATGGAACCTGTGGTTGGTTCTGCGCTTGCTTCCCAAGGCTTTGTTGTATTGGTAGTTCCAGATGATGAAATTTCCCCAACAATTACTCAGATGGGAACCGGGGACTTTATTGTAGATGAATGGAAAGCAGTAGGGCTTCTCTCTTCACCAACACTTAACCCCTCGGTTACTGTGGGCACTCCAAATTATGGTTACATAATCAGCGGAGGGGCAGAAGGTGTAGGGCAAGAGCGCCAGATTGATGCATACCAGAAATCCAAGAGCATCGAATCCATCCTAAAAGGAGGCGCCCTCCCAATCCAGATTTCACTTGGAAGCAGGACAACTATCCCGGCTCCACTAGGTGAAGAGTTCCTGCGCCTGAGCATAATCGGAGTATTCCTTGCATTGATTGCAATCTCCATCTTTGTTTCGCTCAGGTACAGAAAAACCAAGATTCTGCTCCCGATTATTGCAATCAGTGTTTCAGAACTTATCATCCTTTTATCCATTTTGGGTTCATTTACAATTGACCTTGCAGCAATGGCGGGCATTATTGCAGCAATTGGTGTAGGAGTAGATGCACAGATTGTAATTACGGATGAACTCCTCAAAAAGAACCAGGGAAGCCCCAAAGACCGCTTGGAGAATGCGTTCTCAATAATTACAATCAATGTGACAGTTGCAATATTTGCGATGCTTCCCCTGCTGTTCTCAGGAATGGTTGAAGTTATCGGATTTGCAATCTCCACTATCCTGGGCTCCCTCTTGGGTTTCCTCATCTCAAGGCCTGCATACGCAGCTTTGATAGGGAATATTGCAGAAGATTAGATTCTCTTTTTTCTACTTTCGTTTTTCTTTACTTGTTACAGATTCATAAACTTTCAATGTTTTTTCTGCAACACTTTTCCAGGAATAGCTTTTCTCTACCTTTTTCTTAGCACGCTCTGCTAGCTCTAAGAACTCATCAGGATGCTCTACAAAATAGTCCAACCTGTCTGTAAGCGCATCCTCATCAGGAAACAAAAATTTCTCAGCATCACTCCCAAACATTTCCCTAAATAATTCCGGGGCCTGTCCAACAGGAGTAGAGAATATTGGCCTTCCAGCAGCTATTGCTTCTAGCCAAACCAGGGAAAAACCCTCATACCTGCTTGGAAGCACAATTGCTTTGGAATAACAATAGATTTGGGGCACTTCTTCGGGCTTTACCTGGGTAAACTCTGCATCCAAGCCTAAAGTTTCAGCAAGTTTAACAAGCCCGGGGCGAGCCCCTTCATCATTTCCTGCAACCAGCAGCTTCTCATTTTTCTTCATTTTTGCAACTGCATTAATGAGCATCCCAACCCGCTTGTCTTTATCCAGCCTTCCTACATAGGCAATGTACTCTCCTTCAGTAAATGGAGGGCACGAAAAAGCCTTTGTGTCCACCCCGTTTGGGATGTACACAATTTTTCTTTTATCTACCTGCCCTTCCAAATATTTTTTGGATTCTCTGGAAACCACAATCACTTTGGAGGCGATTCCTAGCACCACCCGCGCAAGCGTATTCCTGTACATCCACTGCGCAACTCTTCCCGGCCCGCTTAGCTTTGGATATCCATGCACAGTAAACACAAATGGCTTTCCCCTCAGCACTGAAGCAATTGCAGTGCACACAGGCATCAATGAGCCATACCCGTGCGATGCATACACATCTGCATCTTCACCCAGTAGTGAGAAAACAAGACCGGGAGCCCATATAACCGAAGAAAAGAAGGGAAACCGTATTCCAAAGTGGCGCTTAACCTTCATTGGTTCATTTTTTCCAGGTTCTCCAGTAGTGTGCACAATTACCTCCTCCCCTATCCCATCAAGGTATTTGCACACTTCGTAAACATGCCGCTCCACACCCCCAATTTGGGGGGGGAAGGTGTGGACTACCTGTACAATTTTCATTTTTCTACCCCTCAATAGCTATTGCAAAATCATTTCCGTCATAAGTAACTTTTGCATCAGTTCCCTCATAATTTTCATACACTTCAATTCCCCGAAGTGCAGCTTTATTGTAGAGGGTTTGCCTGGAATTTGTCCAGTCCTTTTCGCTTCCGCTAATAATTATTACTTCCGGCTCAAGCGTATCAAAGAAGAAATCCAGGTGGCTCATCCCCTCGCTCATGCCATGCCAGGGCATCTGCACAATTTCACAAGGCTGCGCTCCCATCAGGATTTTGGTTTGTGCACTCCCATCGATATCCGCAGTCAGGAGCAGGCAGAATTCCCGGTCTTCCAACCTGAGCACAATTCCATCATTGTCAGGGTCAAAGAACCTCTCATTTCCAGCTTGGGGGTTTTCCACAATTATGCGCACCCCATTGAACATTCGCTCGTTTCCCTTTTCCATGTATCTAACCCCATTTTCATTGGGTATGGAATTAATCATTGCATTATACTCCGAAGACCCTTCTGCTGGTCTCCAGACTTCTCCAATCCTAAAATTTTCCCCAACATAAGAGAGCCCTCCAGAGTGCTCCGGGTCGTCATGCGTAGAGACCAGAACCTCAATATCATCTACTCCCTTTTCAAAAAGAAAATTTACCACTTCATGCCTCCTCTCAATTGGGCCTGCATCCACAAGCATGTCAAAATCCCCCTTTTTGATGAGTATTGCATCCCCCTGGATGTCTCCATAACCCACAGTAATAAAATATACAAAAAGATTTGCATCCAGGTTTTCAGTATATTCAATAGCGGGGGTAAGCGCTTCAGTTTCCTTTTCCCCTGCGGAAATCTGTGTGCTGGTTCCTTCTTCAATATTAAAGTGCTCCTCTGTTCCCGGCTCAGGCCCAGAAGTTCCCCCCTCTTCTCCAATTGCAGGCCCTTCCTCTCCAGGGCATCCTGCAAAAAGCAAAAGAACTGCAAATAATGCAAATAGCTTTCTCATAGCAACTTCACCTGCCCCTTAAATCGAACTAACCTATTTTATCAGTTTCCCCCGTGCATCTTCTACCTGCATCCTGGTTACATCCTGCTTTCTCCTTAGTTCAGGAACAAGTGCAGAAGAAAAGTGCAGCCTTCCTATTCCTTCATAGATTTCCTCCATTCTAGCAAAGTATTCTTCAGCCTTGACTTTGTCTCCGTGGCGCAGGCTCTCAAAAACAACCCGTTTAAGTTCCCCAATGCAATCTAGAAGTCCAAGCAAATATGCCTCAGGACTAACACCGATTTCCGCATGACCTGGAATTTTTTGCCCCTCCAAAACCGCAATAAATGCAATTGCTTCTGCATACTCCTGCTCCACATGGCGCCCTCTGCAGGGAATCCGGGGAAGCAAATCCATTTTTTTGTGTGCATCTTCTGCCAGTTTTTTTGCTTTTTCCAAATCTCCCTTTTGGGATTCCTTAATAGAATGCGAGCAGAGCCGCACAACAGCCCGTTCTTCCCGAATGTACTCATCCAGATTTTTTTCTTTTTCCAGAAGGAGCTTTTCTACTTCTTCTATGTCCATACCTCCATTTGGGCAGCACAGCCTTTTATAAGATTGCGGCGGATACCCAGACCATGATAGTCCTGAACCTGAAGACCTATGATGAGACCTACCGGAGACTGGATCTTCTTGTTGATGCAGCCCGTGAAGCAATGCAAAATACTGGAGTGAGAATCATAATCTGTGCTCCCCCTTCCCATTTGCAAAGAGCCCGCTATGCAAACAAAGATGTTTTTTCCCAGCATGTGGACTTCTTTGAGCCTGGTGCACATACCGGTGCAACCCTCCCGGAAGCCTTAGTCAACCTCAGGATTAAGGGCTCATTGATCAACCATTCTGAAGATCGTTCTCCTGACAAAGTAGGAGAAACAATAAAGCGCATGAAAAAAAACAAGCTTGAATCCCTGGTTTGTGCAGAGAGCCCTGAAGAATGCAAAAAGTTTGCACGCTTCAAGCCGGATTTTATCGCGGTTGAGCCTCCAGAATTAATCGGGAGCGGAAAGTCAATTTCCAAAAACCAGCCAGACGTGATTACTGAATCCTTAGACCAATTGCATAGGGTAACCACTGAAATCCCGCTTCTTGTAGGTGCAGGAGTAGGCAATGCAGAAGATGTGGAAGTTGCACTTGCGCTTGGGGCGACAGGGGTGCTTCTTGCTTCCGCATTTGTAAAGGCTCCAGAGCCAGTAAAATTCCTAGAAGAGCTTGCAAAGCCCTTTGAGATGTATGGATATATGCCAAAATGGAAGGCCAAGAAACTCGAAGAGGAAGCCCAACAGATAGTGGTGGAAAAAAGGTTTGCAGCAGAAGCAAAGGCGGCAAAAGCAAAGAAGAGGGCATCTGCAAAATCTCCTAAAAAGTCAGCAAAAAAACCGGTTGCAAAGAAGGCGAAAAAACCGGCTGCAAAAACTGCTAAGAAACCTGCAAAAAAAGTTACCAAACCAACTAAGAAAAAACCAGCTAAAAAAGCAGTTAAAAAGAAGCCAGTAAAGAAAAAATCAGCCAAAAAGCCGCCTCGGAAAGCGGCAAAAAAGCAGGTTCCAAAGAAAAAATCTCCCAAAAAGACGGAAAAGAAAAAAAAGAAGAAATGGGGTCTCTTCTGAGCGCATAGATAACTAATCTGTCACTCTGAGTGGTCTATTGTGGGTATTTATAAATCTTTCTGCACTATAAATTAAACCATGTCTAAAGATAATCACTCCAATAAAGGTTCTTCAATTGTAGAGAAACTGGGTTTAGTTCCCAAAACTAATGCTCCAGATGCCAGCAAGGAGCATCTTGAGCGCGCTATGGACGTTGGAAGGCGCTCTCTTATAGGGGATTTATTCTCCAGAGCCAAAAAGGCAGCGCCTCCTGAGCAGTCTTCTAAACAAATTGAGCCTCCCAGTGCAGAAGGAACTATGGAATCTGACAAGCGTGAAATTACTGATAAGGACATAGAGGACTTTTTTGACTTTTCAAAGAACCCTCCTCGTGAGCCGCCAGTTGACGAACTTGATTTTAGTGAGTTTGATTCTGGCTCCCACCAGTCTCAAGAAGCTCATGCTTCAGGGGAGCGGCAGTTTTCCAATGGAGATTTAACTAACTTTTCAGAGAATATTCCCCAAACAAAGCCTTCCCCGGAAAAGGAAGGTTTTAGCCAAGCAGATAAGGAGGACAGCATTGAGCGCGCATTGGAGCGGGCAACCGAGGTTGGCTCGCAGCCACCTGATGCTAAAATCCAGAAGCCCCTAAGTATCCGTAATGAGAGGGATACTCTGCCTCCGGGGCCCATGATAATGCCTCCGGTTATGGCCGAAGAACCTGATGTGCGCAGAAGCGCAATTCTTCCAGGTTCTCCTCCGGAAACACAATCCCAGCTTATTCCGGCAGCTCCTCAAGCCAAGCCGGGTGGCATTGTTGGGAGAGGAACCATCCGTCCCGGAGAGGAGATTACGGATCGAACATTCAATAAAATTACTTCAATGTCTCCATCCGAGAGAGCTGCAGACCGGGAAGGCCTTTCTCAGAAAGTGCTGGAAGCAACTGCTGCTTCCATGGATGCAAAGGAGTTGAGGGAGCACAGCATGGTCGAGCAAAA
>JGI10211J14876_10000730_pt1 | contig 14134 bp, 18 predicted proteins | sample Etolagsediment_FD_14876 | JGI IMG/M metagenome (IMG submission 14876)
CTTAAAGATGGCGTATATAAGGAATGTGGATGCGTAGGGTGCAAAGAAGATGGGAATAGAGACAACAATCAAGCTTAATCGCTTCGTGCCCAGAATATACCAACGCGAGATCTGCCGTGCGTTTGAGTCTGGGTATAAGAAAATGGTTATTGTGGCACCTCGCAGGTGTTTGTCTGGAGAGGCTCATATAACTATGAGTAACGGGTCCTATAAGTGTCTTAAAGATATTAAGGTTGGAGATCGCGTTCTTTCTTGGGATGGTGAGAAGTTTGTTGAAGATGTGGTAAAAGATATTTGGCAAACCGAAGAAAAGGAGACGTATAAGGTGCGGTCTCCTGGATATTTGCCACTTATTACTTCGTATGATCATAAATTTGCGCATACATCAAGCTCAACTCCTTGTGTACGATGGGATAAACTTCAAGATATAACATGGCGACGTTTACTTCTTAATTATGCTGGAATATCATCGGACAAGCGCGATGGCGATCTTGCTGAATTATGGGGATACTTATTATCTGATGGATATGTTGTAGGGTACCAGCAACCTAAGTTTACTAATAATAATATGGTTATTCTTGAGCGGGTTGCATTTCTTGCGCAAAAACTGTTTAACGTGATCCCCTTGTGGCGTCGCAAAGGGAGTGGCTTTGACCTAGGTTTTTCAAATGGTACGCGCGGAGGCGGAACCTTTCGCAATGAGATTAAAGAACTTTTTCGCAACGAAGGTCTCGATATACAAAAATCAATTCAGCGGCTTCCTTCTTATATATGGACGTTAGATTTTTATTCAATACAGCGATTTTTTGCTGCAATTATCTCGTGTGATGGCAATATCTATATTCATAAAAATGGTTTTTCCATAGAAGGTCGTGAGGTGCCCCCTGGATTAGAAGTTACACTAAGTTGCGGTCGATCCTATGAGTATGCATGGGATATGTATTGGCTCCTGAGAAAGTATGGCATTCTTTCGCAAATACCTTATCTAGAACGCGGGAGTAACTGGAAGATCAAGATAGGCAAGGGGTGGGCAATAAAAAAACTATTAACGGGGGTGAGAGTGTATGGCAAAGAAAAAAAACAAGAAGAGTTGCTCAACCTTGTTAATAAACAATCCAAAAATCCTCAGAAGGTTTTTAAAGGATGTTATCGTTCTTGTCATACTGTGGAAAAATTAGGTCGTGAAAAGCTTTACGATCTAGAAACGGCACGCCATCACAATTTTGTTGCCAATGGATACTTGGTTCATAACTCCGGCAAGGACGTAGTATGTTTTAACCTTATGATCCGAGCCGCGCTTAAGCGAGTAGGCCTTTACTATTACCTGCTTCCAACTGCTGTACAAGCACGTCGCGTTTTATTTGAAGGAATGACCTCCGAAGGAAGACGTTTTTCTGATTTTATTCCAGATGAACTTATAAAGCGTATTAACAGACAGCAGATGCTTATTGAATTCAAGAATGGATCAAGCATCATCTTTCTAGGCAGCGAATCGTTCGATTCTTTGCGTGGACAAAATCCAGTTGGAGTTGTTGTGAGTGAGGCAGCTTATTCGCACCCACAGGTATACCCAACAATCCGGCCAATTTTATTGGCTAATAACGGATGGATAATCTTCATAAGTACACCTAACGGGGAAAACTTCTTCCACACTTTGTACCGGATAGCTCAAGACAATCCAGATGAATGGTATTCAACCCTCTTAACAGTTAATGATACACAGCATATTTCCGAGGAAGAGATACGCAGAGAGATTGAGTCTGGTGAGATATCAGAGGATATGGCCAGACAAGAATACTATTGTAGTTACTCCACTGGCGCCCTTGGTGCTTACTATGCTAAATACCTTAATAATATGGAGCTTAATCATCAGGTTGGCACCGTAGACTGGGAGCCAAACTTTCCTGTTCACACTGCCTGGGATCTTGGCATGAGAGATCAGACCGTTATTATCATGTTTCAAGTAATTGGAAACGCAGTCCACATTATTGATATGTATTATAAATCTGAGGTTGGGCTTGAACATTATATTAATGTTATTCAATCTAAGCCTTACACTTGGGGTAAACATATTGCCCCACATGACATACAAGTTCGTGAATTTACTGCTGGTGGCCTTACTCGACTAGAAAAGGCTGCGCAGCTTGGAATAAAGTTTATGATTGCACCAAACATTTCTATTATTGATGGCATTGAAGCCGTACGAACAACATTGCCTCGTATACATATTGACGAAGAAAGATGTAAGCGGCTTATTACGGCTCTTAGAGATTATCGAAAAGAATATGACTCAAAACTTCAGGTTTATAAAAATAAACCATTACACAATAGTCACAGCGATTTTTGCGATTGTGTTCGCTACCTCTGCGTTTCGTTGCCTAAATTAAGAAATACAGCTGACCCTGAAGCTCTGGAGCGTCGCTATAGAGAAACGGTTTATGGAAATCAAGCGAATTTGCCTCCAGCGTTTCAGGATAATAACCATTTTTTCTAACGAAAGGGTTTTTTATATATGAACAAGTTTACATTATCGCTCCTTCTTGCCGTTCTTCCTCTTTGTGGCGTAGTTTCCCATACAATGATCAATTACCACCGCTGCCCCGGTGCCCTTGAGGAGAATAGAACTCCTGTTGTTTTTGGATTTGTTTATGCGTGCTCACACCTTGACACTGAATTCAAAGGAGTAACAACATCTGTTGACAAGCATGGCACTATCACCGTCTGCGTGTTGATGGATGGCTGCCATGCCACCATTGTCATTGAAAACGATTCAGGGACATGTTTTATAGATTTCTTTTCAAGCCGTGAAGATATAAAAGTTGACCAGTTTAAGAAGTTTTTTGATGACTATCTGCATGCTGAATCAGTGAAAAAACTACACGTTAATCGCGATAAAACGTTTTCGTTTTCAGCGTAGCGTGTTGTTTCACCTTGAGCTTATGGTATTGTTGGGGTTGTTAAGCTCAAGGTGAACGATGTTCAACTTTTTTAGCCAGAATATTGTACTGCTCTGTTATTGCATCNTTATGCTCGGCATATTTCTCTCGCAATGGCACAAATAACTTGATATCTGTACCTAGCAATTTTATGATGGGGTGAAACATCTTATAAGGCCGGTTAAGAAAGGTGTGAAGCAATGTTATTTCCAGCCCTTGGACCTGAATATTATAACCAAAACGATAAATCCATCCTTTCGCGGATGGAAGCGTTTTACTCCGAAGCTATAACGATCAACCAGTCGTTTTGGGGTGAAGCCGATACAGATACACGATTTGAGGCTGGTGATCAAACATTATGGAACGATATATACGGCAATCTGCCCGCAAATCGTCAAAAACAGTTCAATTTTAACCGTATTAGACGTGTAATAAATATGATTTCTGGCCATCAACGCCGAAATCGTAAGTCTATTATTGCGGTACCGGTAGATAATGCGGACGAAGAGACAGCTGACCAGTTCTCAAAAGTTCTTTTATGGGCTACGCAGCAAGAAGGAGTGCTCGAAACGATCTCAAACTCTTTTCATGGAGCACTGGTAACCGGCATGAACCTTCTTCAAGTCTGGATCGATTACCGCTCTGATCCCGTATGCGGAAACATCAAAGTTGATAACTGTTCATATAACTCTTTTTTAATAGATCCGTACTTTAAGAAACAGGATCTCTCTGATTGTAACGCTTTATGGAAGCGATCATTTTTAAGTAAGCGCGAATGTATGTCTTTATTACCGGCATATGCAGAAGATATTCTCGCACTTCCATCGGTAAGCGGTGCTGGGAAAGATGCCAAATTCCAGTACATGCCTGAATCATATAACTATGGATACAAAAATCTCTTAACATACGACGAATTTTATTATCGTGACTATCGTACACAGAAAATGCTTATCGACACGCAGACTGGAGAAACACTTGAATGGCGCTCGCAAGATGAAGATGCTCTTGGCGAATTTTTGCGTATGTACCCACAAGTAACCGTTGTAGAACAAGAGATTCCAACTGTAAAACTTGCAATTGTTGTACAAGGAAAGGTTTTTTATGATGGCCCTAATCCGATGGGTATTGATCGTTACCCTTTTGTTCCTGTTCTTGGATATTACAATCCTCAAATGCCTTATTTCCCATACCGGATCCAGGGCGTGGTGCGTGGTCTGCGCGATGCGCAATATCTATACAACCGCCGTCGAATTATTGAGCTTGATATACTGGAAAGCCAAATTAACTCTGGTTGGATATATAAAGAAAGCGCACTCGTTAATCCAAAAGATGTGTTCCTATCTGGGCAGGGAAGAGGACTAGCACTTAAAGACGAAGCAAATATGACGGATGTCCAGCAGATACAGGCTCCGCAAGTGCCACCATCAATGATTCAGCTTTCAGAGCTCTTAGCACGCGAAGTACAAGAAATATCAGGCGTTAACGAAGAGCTTCTCGGCTCAGCTATTGATGACAAGGCCGGAATCCTTTCTATGCTTCGTCAAGGAGCCGGTCTCACAACCCTCCAAATACTCTTCGATCAACTCGACTACTCACAAAAACTTCTCGGCCGAATTATGGTAGACCTCATTCAAACAAATTTCACCCCCGGCAAAATCAAACGAATCATCGAAGAAGAACCAGCTCCACAATTCTACAATAAAGCATTCGGAACCTATGACGTTGCAGTAGAAGAAGGCCTTAACACTACCACCCAGAAACAGATGCAATTTGCACAGCTCTTACAACTTCGCGAAGCAGGCGTCCCTATCTCTCAAGACGACCTTCTCGAAGCTGCCACCATCCAAAACAAAAAGAAAATTATCGAAAACGCACGCGCACAACAACAAATGGCCATGCAAATGCAACAAACACAAGTTCAAGCAGCTGTTGAAGAAAAAGAGGCAAAAGCCGTTCTTAGTAAGGCTCGCGCCGCTGCGGATACTGGGCTCGGACTCGAGCGCATGAGCCGAATTCAAGAGAATAAAGCACTTGCAGTTGAGCGCAAAGCTGAGGCTCAAAAAGATCGTGAACTTGCGTTATTGCATTTTGTACAAGCATTAAAAGAGATAGAAGATGTTGACTTGATGCAATTGGAGAAATTGATCAGACTATCTCAAATGACTGCAGCGCGTGAAAGACAGACTGCACAAGAGACTATGAATCCGGAGCAAAACGTGTCACGGATAGAGTAGTTAGAGGTATTTTATTAACCTTGTGAGTAATGAAGCTCACAGTTTCTACGAAAGGCCGACCATGGCAAAAAGAAAACGTTATTACAGTGAACCATCAATGATTAGTGAAGATTATAATGCTCCATCAAATCTTCCACAAAATGTTGTTTATAAAGAGTATCCAAAAGTAGATTATGATAGTTATGATCTTAATGACAACATTAAAGGCATCGACGTTCAAATGAATGACGATGTACGTGGCGAACGCCGCAAAAAAGGGATGAAATATCCAGAAAAATATTGATTTACCACATACAAAGGAGATAGGATGCCTTGTGCACCGCGACCAAAAAAGGCGCAGCGAATTCTCGATGACATCATAGGGGCACCTCCCAATATGAAGCGTCGTCGCAGAAAGAAGTCATCATATTCCGACGAACGACTTGCCCAGCAAGATACGCGACTCGTTCGATAGTTACAATGTGTGCCCGAGTCCTCCCTATCTCGGGCACGTCTTTATGTATACAAAGGCTTGAGTATGAAGAAAAAAACATCCACAAAAAAACCTAAAAAAGTTACAATCGCCAAAGGTGTTACGGTTACACGTAAAAAAGAACGAGCCATGGAGCATAAACCGGGTGGATCAAGCGTTGGGAAATATCCAACCGTAAAGGCAGCTGAATTTGCAGGCCCAAAAGGTGGCGCGCCAAAAGGATCGTATCCTATTAATAGCCTCAAACGTGCCAAGGCAGCATTAGCATATGCACATAATGCCCCAAATCCAGAAGGCATTAAACGCGCTGTCTATAAAAAATATCCTGAGCTCGCAAAGCGCAGCAAAAGTCCCGTAGCAAAAAAAGTTGTTAAGAGGAAAAAAAGTGGCAAATAAGAAGCCTGTGCATAAGAAAGTTATTAAGCACCTTAAAGGCGACATTGCTGGCTTTAAAGAAGAAATCAGCGAAGATGAAGCGCTTATTAAGAAGCTTTTGAAGCGTAAAGCATCACGCAAGATGATTATAGATCACTTAAAAGATGACATTGGAAAATATTATAAAGAAGCACAAGAAGATAAAGGCTTCATTAAACATTTGAAAAGCAAAAAAGCCCAATCGCGTAGCAAGTAATTATATACTTTACGCTACTTCCAGCCCACTCTGCCGTTGTCCCCCTACATTCTTGCAGAGTGGGTTCTTTTTGATTTTTACTGAATTTGATGAGATGGTACTCTTACGAGAGATCTAAGGAGAAGAAATGCATAAAGATAAAACCATTGGTCAGATTACTAAAGAAATAATGGAGCAGGCCCATCAGCCGGTAAGCCCTATTGATGTCGAGCGTGAAGCTCATAAAGATTATGAAAAGCATGTGTATGAAGCAGTTGATCGCGGGAAAAAGGATTTTGATGGAGATTTCTTTGTTGTTGTTCTTACCAAAAAAGAGCGACTTCTCGAATTAGTACTCAGAAATTACTTCTTTGTAAGGAAAAGCTGCCCAACTCCAGAATATGATCAAACTGTTTACCACTTTCATCGCAAAGAAGATGTATTAGAATTCTTGTGGGTACTTCCTTCACGCGATACGTGCCAACTCTTTTTAGAAAATATTGATAAGATTGTTCCTGAAGAGCGTTGGCTTCTCGGCCTCATCATTAAAGATAGAGACGGTGACCTTCTCGCGCTCTCTAAAAAACTTAACAATGAAGTTAAAGAATCAAACAAACTTGAGGATTATTAATGAATCTTCCACACGCATCTCAATCACAAATTGAGGCTATGAAAAAGAAAGCTGAAGAGCAATTTGGTACTCTCGAACAAGAAGAAGCACCCCAACAACCAGAACCAGCTCAAGAAGAAGAAGCCGGGGACCCTAACGAGACTACTTTAGAACCACAAGAAGAACAGCCCGTTGAGGAGAAAAGGTCTTCCAAAGAAGAAAACATGCGCATCTTACGCGAACGCTCTGAACGAGCCGAACGTGAACGCGACGAACTCATGCGCAAACTTCAAGAAATGCAAGCCACCACCACGAAGCAAACAACCCAAAAAGAGATTCAAGAGATCAAGGACGACCTTAACTTTAATCCCGAGGATCTCGCTGAAGGCAAACATTTAATGCAGCTCGTCAACAAGATAAAAACTCTTGAGAAGAAACTTGACGAATCGGCACAACAAACGCAAATGACAACAACTGAGCTCAAGATTAAGCGTGATTTTCCTGATTTTGATAAAGTTGCCAACTATGACAATCTGAGAAAGTTGCGTGAAGCAGATCCTGATCTTGCTGATGCGATTCTTTCAACTAAAGACGTTTACAAACAGCATGCACTTGCATACAAAATGGTGAAACAGATGGGTATTTATCGTGAAGACACTTACTCAGATGACAGAGAGCGCGCAAAGAAAAACGTTTCTAAGCCACGACCACTTACCTCTATATCTCCACAACAAGGAGAGTCACCATTAACCAATGCAAATGCTTTTGCAAGCGGGCTTACTGAAGAGTTACGACAACAGCTTCACCGTGAAATGCTCGAATCAATGAAAAATAGATAACATTCTCATGAGACAGGTGCGCAGATCCTCTTCTTCTCCGATTTCTGCGCACCAACCTGAAAGCCGCCATGAAACTCTCTCAAAAACAACAAAAATTCACCCAAGATATTGCCCTTCTCATTCTCTACATCTACCGAAACAACTACTCCTGTACCTTTGGAGAGGCTTTTCGTACCCTCCAACAAGCAATGTGGTACGAACAGGCCGGTAAAGGCATCAAGGAAAGCCTCCACTGCAAACGATTAGCCGTTGACCTGAATCTTTTCTCGCCTGATGGTGACTATCTATCAGATACAGAATCTCATCGCGTATTCGGCGAATTTTGGGAGTCTTTAGATCCTAAAAATAAATGGGGTGGCAGGTTTTCTGACGGCAACCATTACCAACGAGATGAATAGTTATTTTTTATAATAACGATTTCTACAGTTCTCTTTATGGGTTATCCATCTACAATTAGCTGGCTCGTAATTACCATTGTTGTCTATGCGATCAATTGTCATACCATCAGGTCGATCGCCCATATCTTTATAGAAATTTTCAAAAGATTCCCTCCAGCGATCACACACCTTTATTCCGCGCCCACCATACCGATAATAGTGAGTAGCATTAGAGTTAGTGCACCTCTGTACCATAGCCTGCCATATGCGATAAATAGGACTGGTATGCATGCCATGCTTCGTGTTTTTAAGAGCGTTTTGTCTATTGTGGCAATAAATACACTGAATTGATTTTCCGGACCTTAGATCAGCTGCCGCATGTATAGAACGACGTCCACATTCACACTCGGTTTCATAATGCATTAACTTCCTTCTTACCTCAATAAACCTAATAATTGTCCATTTCCCATATTTTTTACCAATCTCTTTTTGTGGATCGTATAATGTGGCATACATGCACTCTCGGCATTGCGTGCCCCTTCCCTTCCTTAACTCGGTTCCACTTTTTACAGAAATATTTCCACACTCGCACATACACTCGTACTGCTTTCCTGGTTTGCCAATTTTTACTTCACCTAAAACTTCCCATTTTCCAAACTTCTTGCCTATCATTTAAAATCCTTTATATACTGACGGTGACGTATCAAAGGTTCGTCACCTTTAACCCTTCGGCGTATTGAGCCTCGCCAGCTCTGACGTAAAAAGAACTCGTCATTCTTAAGGAAAAACACAGCTCCGAACCCAAACTAGTAATCATAGTTTGACAAGATTTGGGGCTTATGTAAACTTAAGGAAGAATAATGCCTATCACTACAACAACGTCTCTTCCGGCGCCCGTTCAGCAGTCGTTTTCATACAAACTTTTGAGTGTACCTACACCAAATATGATCATGAAAATACCTGCAATGAAAAAACGTATGCCCCGTAATGGTGGTAACACGTTGCGCATGAGAAGATACAATTCCTTAGACACCGCAATGGTGCCTTTAGGAAATACAGGAGTAACACCTCCTGCTCAACAACTATCCGCTGTCGACATAGATGCGAAGATCTCTTGGTATGGAACTCACGTAATATTAAATGAACAAGTAGTTCTCCAAAATCAAGACCCTAGAAGGAATGGGGTCTATAAACCTTCTCTGATTGACTTGGAACCCCTAACAGGTAGTGCTGAGGGCGACAGGGCCGAAGTATTTTTCAAAGGATGATTATGCCAGAAAAATATACGGTGAACGTAGTAAGCGAGAAGGGCCTTGAAAACAAGGTATGCGGTACTCTGAACTCCAGAGGAAACCTGGAGAGGTAGGCTGAGAAGATCTACCCGCCTAGAAATAGGTCACAAAAGTAACAGAATGGTTCTCAATGAAGCTGCAGCGAGATTAGGTGTGTCACTCCGTTGATTTGGCGGAGTATAAATCTTCGGTAATTGACTTGGAAGCCTAAGGCATTTGCTATGGCGACAAGGCGCAAGGGTAAAGCTAGCGTGAGAGACTAAACCCGAAGACACTGTAAAAGGTGATGTGATAGTCCGGTCAGAACAACGAAAGGTTCTGAGGCAAGCAGAAATGACTTGCCCCCCGTAAGGGAGTAACAAAGGCAAACAGAAGACCAACTAACACGTGATATGTTAGCTGCAACTGCTGGCTTCATTAATGCAAGTGGCGGTGTCAACGGCGACAGTCCAACAGAATTGACTCGCAATGATTGCGATGAAGTTGTTCGTGCATTGTTGGGTAATGATGCCTATACAATCATGGATAACATCGAAGGTGAAGATAAGTTTGGTACCGCACCGGTTCGTGATGCATATTTTGCATTAGCTCATACAGATTTAACGAAAGATTTGGATAATGTTGCTGGTTTCATTCAAAAGAATCAGTATCCATCACCAATGAACGCGTTACGTTCTGAGTGGGGCGCAATTGGAAACCTTCGTTTCCTCGTGTCATCAATTGGTTCGAAGACTGATAATGCATCTTTATTGAATAAGACTGTTTATAATATCTTCTGCGTCGGTATGGAAGCATATGCATGTATCGAACAAGATGGTGCATCAGCAAGCTTCATTTATTACCACCAGTATTTAGTGGCCCATTAGCACTTAATGCATCTGTTGGCTACAAGTTTGCAGAGGTCCCTCGTATTACGAATGACCTTTGGATCATGAACTTACGTTGTACATTAGCTTAAGGAAGGATGCATTATGAATAATACAATAATTCAACAAGGCTATTTCACAGCAGATGGTTCTGCTAAGATTCTGTCATTGCGTTCAGATGTTGACTGGATGTGGGTATATAACTACACACAAACAGCAGCTAATGCAGCGGCTACAGGATACCAGTTTTACTGGCAACGTGGATTGTCAGATGGCGACGGATTTGAATATCAATCTAACGCTGGATCTACAGCAATTGATATGACAGTTCTCGGTGCAGCTGGTGGCGGATTTACACTTATAGACTCAAGCAGCACAACGCTTCCTGCTCGTGCAGCGCTTACCGGTCTTACCAATGCAAATCCTCCAGTTGTAACATCTGCTGGACACGGATTGATTGTTGGTGACATCGTTCGCTTTACAGATCTTGATAATCAAGAACAAATATGCGGAATAGATTTCACCGTTACTGCGGCTGGTGTCACATTCACTGTTGGCAATATTAACCTTGCAAACAGTACTGCATCGACTGCCGGTTACTGGAGAAAGATTCCTTACGAATCACTCTACTATCCACGTCGTCGTTACATCACCTACGTATCATCTTCAGCAACAGCTGGCCGTGCCAAGATTTATATGTCTGTCACGCATAGCTTCATTGTTGGTGAAAAAGTTCGGTTACTCTTCCCTGGCTCCGTTTGGAACAATTTTGCGCAACTCAATAATAGAATTGCGACAGTTGTTGCTGTTAATGAAGCCCGTGCAGGTAACGATCCTAACAATGGTGGAACTGCAAACAACATCGTTGTTGATGTTGATGTTTCAGGACTTGGTAACTGGAATACGTTTGGAGCAGGCGCTAACCAAGCTTATCCTGCTGCAGGCGAAGTTCCATTTACACCTGCGCAGGTTATACCTGTTGGTGAAGATATGGGGCAAGCAATCTCATCTGGCACAGATATTCTTGCAGATGCAACCTATAATACAGGTTACATTGGCATGAAATTAGGTGCTGGTATAAACGCTCCTGCAGGTCAAGCAAACGATGTAATTTACTGGACCGCTGGCAAATCATTTAGCAATTTGGCAGAATAAGTAAACTACTAACTCTCGACACCCCGGGTCCATCACCTGTACCCGGGGTGTCACTCTATAAAGGTATTACCTATGGCAGAAATAAAAGATCTGAAAAAAGAATCAGCAGCAAAAGTTAAACAAACATTGCGTTACCGAAGAGACAAAGACCGCGAAAAAGTACGCGGAATATTTCGTTTTAATGAAGTTCCTGGCGGATCAATGAGCTTTATGTATAAAGCATATAAAGAAGATCCTCTCGAACGCTATGATTTTATAGATGGTGGCGTATACGTCATTCCTCTTGGCGTGGCAAAACATTTAAACAATAACTGCTGGTACCCCGTTCACGAATACGCGGTTGATGAACAAGGTAAACCTTCCATGAAAATTGGAAAAAAAGTGCATCGCTGCACGTTCCAAAGTCTTGAATTTGTTGATATTGAAGATATGCAACCTGTTGATGACATTGTAACCGTTGAGAAGGTTCCCGATGGCGATATTAGCCTTTGAAAGTCCAACCTTTCAACCCGCAATGCGTATTATAAGCGCCGTAACGCAAGGCAACCCAGTAACAATTACTACCACCTTTGACCATGACTATGAGTCAGGCCTTGTTGTACGCATCAAAATTCCTCACGGATTTGGTATGCAACAACTCGACGGTAAAAAAGGGGAAATAACCGTAACCAGCAGCACCGAATTTACACTCAATATCGATACCTCAACCTATGACGCATTTGTAGCGCCGGTTCTTCCCCCCGATAACGCACAATATGCTCAAGTTGTTCCGGTTGCGCAAGACAATGATATGCTGACAGCCGCAACGAGAAACGTTTTACCATATTAAAAGTAGAATTGGGTAAAAAGAGTTGTTAGGATTGGGTGAGCATCAGTAAATAAGGAGCACTGTTATGGCGGAAGCTACTCTGAGCGCGATTCGGACCAAGATTCGCAGACTCACCAGATCATTATCAGAAACACAAATCACTAATGATCAAATCGATGAGTACATAAACACATTTGTCCTCTACGATTTTCCAGAACATTTACGCTTGTTTAACCTTAAAACAACGTTCTCTTTTTATGTTGATCCCTATATAGACTCCTATACCACCAACACCACTGACGCAACCAATCCTCTCTACGAATTTAGAAATAAATACATTACCGTTCATCAACCTATATATATTGCGGGCTACGAAACAGCATTCTATGAAGATAGAACCTCATTTTATCGTACATACCCCCTCACAAATAGCATCGCTTCTATTGAAGCAACCGGCGATGGAGTAACCACCGCGTTCGCAGGAACTATCACCAACATGAGCGGCACAACAAGCAGCTCTATCTTACTCAGAAATAACGTTCTCTTTTCTTCCGTTGATGCTACCTATGACGGATTATCAATGATTGATTATCCTATTAGCGGCTCACTCGGCAACTTGTACGTTCCAGGAGGAGCTCCGACCTCTACAACTGTTCAAGATGCAAATAATTATATTAACTATTTGACAGGTCAGTACGTTGTGACATTTACTGCTGCTCCCGGTGACGGCGAGACTATCAATAGTCAGACAATACTTACCGCTCCTTCACGGCCAATGGCGATGCTCTTTTACGCTGATACCTTTACTTTTAGGCCGGTGCCCGATCAACCATACAAAGTTCAGTTTGAAGTATATAAACGACCAACAGAACTTCTTGATGCTGCTACTGAGCCTTATTTGCAAGAGTGGTGGCAATATATAGCATTTTCCAGTGCTAAAAAAATATTTGAAGATCGCGGTGACTATGAAAGCCTACAGGCCATGATGCCCGCCCTTAAAGAGCAAGAACGCTTAATTCAACGAAGAACATTGGTACAGCAAACAAGCCAAAGAACTGCGACCATTTATAGTGATAGTGCACATACCGCCGGTGCATATGGAAGCGGATGGTATGAAGGTGGCGGACTTTACTAGAAAGATTAATCATGGCAATGCCCACATATACCTATAACGAAAATACTCCACAATCATCCGATAAAATAAATACAACACAACCAATAATTCAATCCAACTTTCAAGCAATCGATGAACTTATTGGCGAAAATCACGTTGGCTTTAATGCAGACGGATTTGGAAAGCACGCCGTTATCGAAATGCCTGTGCAAGGAGCTGCTCCAACATTTGAAACCGATGAGAACGGTTTTTACAATCTTCTCAATGCAACTACAGGTAAAAATGAGCTCTATATTCATAAGCAGCGGCAAGGGGTAGCAGCTGGCGAAAGTATTCCGTTTTCAGCATCAGTTTTAAGTAATACGGCAACCGCTTCATGTACTAATGGGTGGAGCTATTTACCCAGTGGTCTTCTCGTACGCTGGGGCAAAAATACTACTGCTGTAGCAGCGGCAACCTTTTCAATCGATACGGCAACAATTAGTGGTGGCCCTGCTTTTACAAAGGCGCTTTGTGCAATTATTTCGGGATATAGCAACTCAGGCGGTACTCCGTTTTATTGGGTTCAGACAGGACTCTCAGATTTGGGTGTAATTAACGGTAAGTATTCTACAACAATCACAACGAGCCAGGGCATTACATACTTCGTAATTGGAGTTTAAAATGGCAAAAGATCGTTTTTTGATCGGTTATGCCGATAATAATTCAGGTCTTCAGACAAATCTAAGGCCATGGCTTTTGCCAGATAATGCGTTTGCCAGACTTGAAAATGCATACGTATTTAGAGGGCGCGTCAAGAAACGATTTGGATCTACCCTGAT
>JGI10211J14876_10000732_pt1 | contig 14112 bp, 13 predicted proteins | sample Etolagsediment_FD_14876 | JGI IMG/M metagenome (IMG submission 14876)
TGCAACTGGTGCAAGCGGTAAAGGTGCATTGACATTGTGGCCAATGTTTGGGGCTGTGAATCAAACGTTAGCTGCCTTGGCACTGATTATTATTACGCTCTATCTACAAACCAGGGGCGGCGCAAAATGGATGTTTGCAGGATTTCCTGCCCTTTTTATGGCAGTTATGACAATTTGGGCAGTCGTTGTGAATCAGGCAAAGTTTCTTGGGGCCCACAATATGCTACTGACAGTGATAAACATCTGTATTCTTATCGTTGCAGTATGGATTGTGATTGAAGGTCTCATTAAATTCTTTGGTTCCTATGGGAAACCTACTGTAGAACCAGAGCCTGCAACATAAAAACAAGGCGAGAGTATTACAGAAAGGCGATACTCTCGCCTTTTGTTTTTACAGAATAGTGTAAATTACATTCAACGTTATAAGGTATTGATCTGTAGTGGCTATTTTATTGCCCTCATCTCATTTTTTTATACCACCGCATTCAGATAGATAATAATATTCCCTAATGATAGATGAATTAAGAAGAACCTACATTATGCTATTAATTCCTGCGATTGTAGGTTTTATTTTTTTGTTTGTGGCCAAGACGTATCATCTTATTAACTTTGGACCTTTTAAATTTAAGGAGTTCCTTGGCCCAGCACTGTTTATAGCATCGGTTATTTTAGCGATAGCCTTACCTATTCTTTTCCGCACCCTTTTTGCACACAAAGTGCGGCACCAAAAAAGCGTTTCCGAAACAGATTTGCTTAAATTTGAGCGTACTTTTCTCTACGTCGCCTTACTTACTCCCTATATGACCTTAATTGCTTATTTCTTTGAGCTTCCTCGCTTTTATTGTGCAGGAACGGTTTTGATGGCTCTTTATGCGGTATATTACTACTATCCTTCTGAAAGAAGGATTACATTTGAAAAGCGAATTTTCAGGGTACGATAATTATTGCGTAGAATTGTTGACAAGAAGAGAACATGCGATTACCTTATCGCTGGTTTTTGAGATGAATCCGATAGTAAAGACCATAAAAAATAAACTCCTTGAGGCATGGAAAGTCGCTGATGGGATGGCACGAGGTAAGGCGGTTGAAACCATTGAATTTGAGGCCGAAGAACTGGACCATATCTTTGGAATTCTGGTTTTAGGTTCTTTTGTCGGGCTGCCATCGCCGCCTATGCAGATTTCCCTCGATTTGATGCCTTTCATGGAGCAGGAGCTTATGCTCATGATGGAAAAGGTTGATACCGCACACGAACCAATATCAGACCTTTTTTCAGTTTTGGATATAGATTAACTATGGATAAAGCGAAAAATATCTTCTTTATGGGAAAAGGCGGGGTTGGAAAATCAACCGCGTCGGCACTCAACTCACTCTTTCTGGCACAAAAGGGATTTCGAGTGTTGATTGTTTCACTCGACCCTGCCCATAATCAATCCGATATCTTTGAAAAGAAATTTTCGGATAAACCACAGAAAATTACATCCAATTTAACGGCAATAGAAATTGATCAGGACTATTGGATTAAGAGATATCTCAAAGATGTTCAGGCGCAAATCAACAAAACTTACTCTTATTTGACTGCCTTTAACCTGGACAAATATTTCAAAGTGGTAAAACATTCCCCCGGACTGGAAGAATATGCCTTGATATTGGTGTTTAAGGATATTCTGCAAAAATTCGGGGACCTTGATTTTCTTATGTTCGATATGCCACCCACTGCCTTGGCGTTAAAGTTCTTTACCCTCCCAACCCTGTCGTTAATCTGGATAGAGCAGCTCCTCGCGCTGCGGCAGGAGATTATCAAGAAAAGGGATTTGATTACAAAGGTTAAGTTCAGAAAAAAAGAGGTGGAGAGAGATAAAATTCTGAATAAAATAAATGAGATGAAGCAAGATTACGAGAATCTTAAAATTATTTTTGAGGATTGCGATACAACTTACATAAACATCGTTTTAAATCCCGATAAATTATCGTTAGCTGAGTCACAGCGTATTTTTGATGCATTACATGACATTAATATTCCCTGCAGTCGAATTATCAACAACAAAATGTTGCCGAATTGCTCATGCGATGATATTACTAAAACCTTTCCAAGTATTCCCCTATGTCAGTGTCCCCAGTCTGAAACACAATTAATTGGGCTGAGGAATTTGGAGCAGTTTTTAAGAGCAAATGATAGTATGTTGGAAGAACAGGTGAATCATCTCCTGCCGTCTTACGCAGAGAAATAATTTTGCATTCTCACGTATTCCCCTCTTTGTAACATTTTAACTCTTTTGTAACTCCCCCCAGCCTTTATTAAAGGCCGCATAGGTATCCTTGGTGAGACGCATGAGCATGGGGATGTCTTTTTTTATCATGCCCTCACAAAGAAGAGCCGGAAGGCCGCTTCAAACAGGTGCACACGAACAAAGTCCCTAAAAGACAATGACGAGTTGCTCGTGCACATGGTTTAAAGCGGCACGCTGAGGCCTCATGTTGGAGGGCATGATAAAAAAAGACATCCCCATGCTTATTCACCAGGTAATTTCAAAGAGCTAAAATGTTACCCCTCTTTTTATTTCCCGAGTAGATTTCAGTGCACTATTTTGTTCATAGAACAGAAAGTAATCAGCTGTCGGCATTCAGCTACACCCTGTTGGTTTAACGTAGCATATGATAATTGATTTTGATATATTGAGGCTTGTACAATGTGTATTATTTTTGGATCAGGGGGTTCTATGAGGAAAGTAAGAAAAATAGGTCTGGCCTTGGGTGGTGGTGGGGCACGAGGCTTTGCCCACATAGGGGTTATGAAGGTTCTGGAAAAAGAAAAGATAACGCCTGATATTATTGTAGGAACGAGCATAGGCTCTATTGTGGGAGGTGCCTTTGCAAGCGGGATGAAGATTAAAGAAGTGGAGAAGAGAGCTAAGGCTTTTTTAGAAAGTGATCTCTATCAATCCTCCGAGCTTAAGGCTATGGGAGATTCAGAAAGTGGAGCCGAACAAAGGCTGAGCAGGCGGATTCAGTCGTATTTTATGACCAAGCTCCGATTGGCCCAAGCACTCTATAGGCCGAGCATTTTGCAAATAGATGAAATGCAGGAGTTTGTGAACTATTTTATACCTGATATACGAATAGAAGAAACAGTAATCCCTTTTAGAGCAGTAGCAACCGATCTAAGGAGCGGTGAATGCGTTGCCCTTAAAAAAGGCTCTTTGCGGCGCTCTATATTAGCCAGCTCTGCTGTTCCTGGTGCTTTACCCCCGGTTGAGATTAACGGAAGACAATTGTCTGACGGTGGTATTATCTGTACAGTGCCTGCACAATATCTCTTTGAAGAAGGTGCCCAGGAAGTAATTGCAATAGCTGTGGATAGGGATATCACTTTATGCTCGGAGCTTCAAACAGCTGTGGACATATATGTAAGAGCTGGCGAGATACAGGGATATCACCTGGAGAAATACAGCCTCGAAAATGCCGATATTGTTATTAGGCCACAAATCGGCGCCATACATTGGACTGATTTTTCCCGATCAAAGGAATTGATCTCTTTAGGGGAGGCAGCGGCTATGAACAGTCTTCCTGAGATACAAAGGTTGGCGAAGCGAATCTATAAGAGGGACGTACTGGAAGGGCTAAAGAGGTCAGCAAAAAAGCTTTTTGGTGTCACATCATCAGGAAGCGGGTAATTATGCTCAGATAGATCAGGAGTCCAAGTATATCGTTTGATGTGGTAATGAATGGTCCGGCAGCTAATGCTGGGTCAATGTTTAGTTTTCTGAGCAGAAAAGGAACAAATGCTCCAAAGGAGCCGGAGAAGAGTATTACCGTGATCAGGCTCACCCCTACCCCTAAACCTAGGTGAGGATCAGATAACCAGAAAGCGACTACAAACCCTAACAAGATACCGCATAACACACCATTTATCAAGGCTACCCACAATTCTGTTAAAAGTCTTTTGCCGGTATGGGCTATGCTTATATCACCCGTTGCCAGTCCCCTTATGACAACAGTTGCTGCCTGGGTACCGGTATTCCCACCCATTGCCATTATCACTGGTATAAAAAAAGACAGGGCAAGTATTTTTTCAAGAGAGCCGTGAAAGTGGTTAATTACGATAGCTGATATAAGCCCTCCAAAGAGACCCAAAAGTAACCACGGAAGTCGGGCCCTGGATATTTTCAATGCTGATTCTTCAGCAATTTCCTGATCCAAAACACCTGCCATCAGAGAGATATCCTCGCTGGCCTCCTCTTCAATGACATCTATAATATCATCGTTGGTGATTCTTCCAATCAGCTTGTGCTGAGCAGTAACAACCGGTATGTGGGTAAGATCGTATTGTTTAGCGATTCTGGCCACCTCTTCTTGGTCTGTATCAACATCTACACTAATAATATCGGAATTCATTATATCATTAATCTTTTTATCTTGCGGCTCAAGGAGAAGATCCTTTATAGAAACAACCCCTACCAGTTTGCCAAAATCGTCTACAACCCACACATAAAAGAGGTTTTCGACTTCTTCCCTCTTTTTTCTAATCGTTTCCACTGCTTCCTGAATAGTAGAGTTGGCGTTAACAGAAACAAACTCCAGGGCCATGATGCCGCCGGCGGTGTCTGTTTCATAGCCAAGCAGTTTTTGTAACTCTTCGGATACATCAGGTTGCACCAAGCTGATTATTTTTTGAGCCCTCTCCCTTGGAAGATAACTGAAGATATCCGTGGCATCATCTGAATTCAGTTCATTTAAGATCTGGGTGATTGTCCGATCATCAAGCTCATGAGCAATTTTTTCCTGGATTGGTGTTGAGATCTCTTTCAAGACCTCGCCAGCCCTTTCAGGCGTAAGAAGGGTAAACACAGCGAGCATTTCATCGCTCTCCAGGTATTCTACTAAATCAGCAAGATCTGCTGGATGAAGCTCCTCGATTAACCTTTCCATATCTGAATATGCCTGTTCCTGGATCATATTTCTTATGTTATCAAGGCGGTTTTTATAGTCGATTTGGGTCATTTTTCACACTCGGATTGATTAATAGTCACGTGATATTCGTGACCCGTTCAGCCTTCAATTCGCAATCCGTAATCAATACGTCTCGAAATTCCTCTATAAGATTGTGGTAGCCCTCAATATTTTTCGGCCCATTTTAAGGTATTATTTTTTGACCTTCGAAGAGATTATTTCAGCAACCTTCTTTCCGGAAAGGATCATTCCACCAAATATAGGGCCCATGCGAGGGCCGCCAAAGACATTGTTGGCTGCCATTCCAGCGACAAAGAGGCCAGGGAAGACTTCTTTAGTATTGGCTACTGTGAATTGTTCTCCTTCATTAGCCCAGAGGGACATCTCACCTACCACACCCCCTGTTCTTGTATTTAGTTTCGCATCCATTTTTTTGATAATAATACTGCATATATTCGCAGGATGACCTGTTCCGTCAACTATATAAGAGGCCTGGATGCTTAGCGGATCTACAAAAAGGCCCAAATGCTCAACCGGTGACCAGTTTAATACGAGCCCTGAGACCCTTTTCTTTCCTTTATCTTCCCTGAAAAGAACATCTGTTGCCTTAATGAGGTTGAAAATAGATGTCCCCTTTTGAACACATCTGGAAATAATGGTTGAGGTTGCTTCAACCGTATCCATAGTATAATATCCACCGCCCTTATCCTTAAAGCCTATATCCATTTCCTCTAAAATAGGAAGAGCATCGGACTGGATAACGCCCTCATTAAACATCATGCCACCACCCCACATCCCTCCTCCAGGAGCAAGCTTCGACTCAAAAATAACTGCCTTAAGACCTGCCTTTGCAAGATAGTAGCCTGCAATCAGATTAGAAGGACCTGCTCCTACAAGCGCTACATCAACAGATAAAGAGCCGAGGAGTTTTTCCATATACGATTCAACAATAGATCTGGAAATAGCAATATCATCTAGTTTCATTTTTCCCTCCTAAAGAAATTCTGATCGCTTTAGATTATTTCTCGATCAGGGATAGAGCTGTTAATTATAAGTTACTAAACAAAACCGGCCTTTTGGAAGGACCGGATTATAGATTTGATAGAAGTTAAAATCGTTATGTATTATATTAGTTAATCAAAGTTTTTTGAATCTGCTCCTTAATAGTTAAAGAGATCCCTTTATCGCTATCACCCAAAAAACCAACCCTAATAATCGCTTTTGTCGTATCGGTTGATTCATATTTAAGGGTTACTGTAACAGGGGTGTTATCAGCCCCTCTGGCGGATATTTTACCATAGGTAAGATCATGTTTAGCGCTTTCTACCTCGAATTTCATTTTTTTAAGAGCTGTAAGAGCAGCATCCCACACTAGAATATATGGAGCCTGATAAAGCACAGTAAGACCACCCTTATAATATTTATACCCTCCTGCACCTGCAGCTCCACCGGCTGCAAGGAGGCCCAAAGGCTGACAGCTCATTACGCACAGAAATGAAGCCATAACAAAGCAGGTAACTATTCCTTTTTTCATCGTATTCCCCAAATAAATAGCACAATAAGGTTAAACATATGAGTATGTTTTGGCAAGATAGAATACCTTTTTTGAGTTACAAGTCAATAAAATATTGATTTGTCTTTTTCCTTAACACCCAACAATCGTGTTGCCATGCTTTTTGTGTGAAATGGAGTTTTGATCAATAAATATGGTATTTATTGCGTAGGTGCAATCGGATTCATTTTGGTCTCTTCTGCCACAATAAGTGAGCATTAATTTTCAAGGGAAAGGTGGAGAGTAAAGCTGGGGAGTAAAATGTTAAAAACAATTGACATCAACCAAGCCGCCTGGTAATATTCAAAAGGATTTTTTCCGCAATGACTCACCATCCCGATGAGAGAAGCAAATGGCACGCCTGAAGGTCACCGTAGAGAGAATCGATGGTTACTGTAACCAGCCGATGTTGGTCGGCGATTATATCATCATTGACGGTGGCAAATTGATTATCCCCGATGGAAAACATATGTGTATATGGGCATTGCAGAGTATGATGCCCATTTTCCCTGTCTTGGAGAGAGAAGATGTGAAAGAAGGTGACTGGGCCACTAAGGTTAACCAATTTTGCTGTCCTGATCCCAGAGGTTTAGTCCATTATCGTATTGAAAGGATTTAATCCCAATGATTAGAGTAGATCCCCAGAAGTGTTCTGGATGTCTACGGTGCCAAGTAACCTGCGCTTTTTTTCATACAGGCAGGGTAGGAAGAAGCCGATCAAGGGNGAATGTGGTCAAAATTGAGGCCATGGGCATTGATTACCCTGTTATCTGCCAGCAGTGCAAAGAACGTTATTGTACCCGATGCCCCGAATCAGCCATTGAGATCGGGGCCTACGGTCAGATAATTGTCTCACCTACTCTGTGCGTTTCCTGTGGTACCTGTGAGAAACTCTGCCCAATCGGCGCAATCGAACTCCATGATGGCATACCCTATGTATGTGATCTCTGCGGAGGCGAGCCCAGGTGCGTGGAACAATGTAATATGGGCGCTATATGGTATGAACCTGATGCCGGCGATAGCATCAGCCTTAAGGTTTTTAAGAAAAAGGCTCCGGGACAGGACCCCGAGACCAAGCGAGTCCATTATGCACTTGAAATGACAAAAGATTTACGTGAACGCTGGGAGTCCAGTGTGGGGTGATAACATGCTTTATGGGTACAGCGGGCACATTCTCCGTGTTGACCTGACCAGTGGAAAGATCGTCAGGGAAAAGAGTGATCCCCATTACATGTTGAAGGCCATCGGCGGCCGCGGATTGAATTCCTTGCGGCTATATGATGAATTAGAGAGGGATATTGACCCCTTGTCACCCCAAAACATGTTACTTATGGGTGTGGGCCCGCTTACTGGATCGCTTCTCAGTTCGTCGGCCTATATGACCATCTCCGGGAAATCTCCTATGACCGGCATCCTGGGTGATTCCGCGGCCGGAGGATTTTTTGGACCTGAATTAAAACAGGCCGGCTACGATCAGATTATCCTTATGGGAAAGGCTGACCAGCCATCTTATTTGCTTATCTCTGACGATCATGTGGAGATCAAAGAAGCCTCCCATCTCTGGGGTTTGGATATTTGGCAGACAACCTCTCTCATCCGGTCCGAATTGGGAAGCAATGCCTTCCAGATTGCCGCTATCGGTCCTGCCGGAGAAAATCTTGTTAAATTTGCAACGGTTGCCTGCAATAATTCCAGGATGTTCGGACGGACCGGAATGGGCTGCCTATTCGGTTCCAAGAACCTTAAGGCCGTCGCTGTCCGAGGCACTACACCCATCTCCGTCGCCGACACCCTGACATATCTCGACCTGTGCAGAGAAATGGATCACCGAATACTGCACCACCCGGAATGGAATGATCGTCATGCCCTGGGATCAACTCTCCTCATAAAAGCCCTTAACAACATTGGCATTTTGCCTACAAACCACTTTCAAAAAGGCGTTTGTGATTACGCTGACCACGTCAACGGTCAGACACTGGCCCGAAAATTCAAGGTCAAAAACAAGAGCTGTTTCAACTGTAATATCCACTGCTCACGGTACTACATAACTAAAGAGACTGAATCAGAGGGCCCGGAGTTTGAGACGCTATGCAGCTACTCATCACGTATTGGTGTGGATGATCTGAAGTTCACTCTCAAAATGGCTGCCTACCTTAATCGTATGGGAATAGATGCCATCAGCAGCGGCGAGACCATCGGTTGGGCCATGGAGTGCTTCCAACACGGACTCCTGAATAAAGACGATATGGACGGCCTGAATTTCACCTGGGGCAATAAAGAGACCGTAGAAGAAATTCTCGGACTGATAGTTCAAAGAAAGGGGATTGGGTCTGCATTCGCTGAAGGGACTCGCTCGTTGGCCCGGCGATTTGGCAAGGGCACTGAAAAATATGCCCTTCATGTAAAGGGGTTGGATGTCATATGCGGAGACCCCAGGGGAATGAAGGCCTTCGGTCTGACATATGCCATTGCCTCACGGGGGGCGGATCATCTGAGAGCAGAACCATTCTTTGAGTTGACCGAACGCTACGATGAAGCTGAAAAACGCTGGGGGATTCGCGACATTGCCGATCGCCTTTCAAATAATGGTAAAGCAGTACTCGTGGAACATACGGAACGGCAAGCCCTCATTACCGATTGCTTGACCATGTGCAAGAATATCGGACTCTCTATGGACATCTTGGATTTCGAACTTGCTTCCCGTTTGCTAATGGCTGGCACCGGACTGGACTTCAGTCCGGAAAGAGTCGAGAAAGATCTCCGAGCAATTATTGATGCCGAGAGGAAAATGAATATCGACTTCGGGATCGACTCATCTATGGACACGCTGCCTTATCGCTTTACCCACGAACCCCTTGAAGAAGGGCCTTCACAAGGCCAGGCTGTTCCAATCGGTGAAATGGTCAGGCAATACTACAGGCTACGCGGATGGGACGAAAAAGGAAGGCCTCCCTGATCAGCTTGCGATATTGATATAGGCTGGGCTATTCCCATAATACTAACCATTTATTGAGGAGGAAAAAAGATGAAAAAGTTTTTCGTTTTATTTTTTCCAGTGGTCGTAGGTGTTTTATTTTTATTCGAGGTCGGTTTTTGTGGGGATGTGTCCAAAGGTATCAATGTTGGGGACGCCGGCGCCTTCACGGGGGATGCTGCCGCACCGTGCATGGAGATCTTCAATTCCGGCCAGATTGCCGTGGATGAGTGGAATCAAAAGGGTGGCATTCAAGGCGTTAAAATAAAACATATCATGGGAGACGATGCAATGGATCCTGCCCAGGGACTCAATGTCGCCCAGAAATTCTGTTCTGACAAATTGATGTATGGTGTTATTGGCCCTCCCATGAGCCATATTGCCCAGGCTACCATGAAGACATATGGTGGCTGTAATCTTGCCTGTATTACAACAGCTGCTTCTAAACCCAGCCTGACCGAGCAGGGCTACAAGCACTTTTTCAGGGTCAATGCCAGAAACGATGCTCATGGGCCGAACTGTGCACTATTTATGAAGAATTACCTTAAGGCAAAACGGGTAGCCATCCTCAATGAGAAGGTAGCGTACTGCGAAAATCTGGCAAGTGAGACGATCAAGGTCCTTAAAAAGCTGGGAATAACGGATATTATGCAGGATACCATTGTCGGAGGATCCAAGGATTTTTCGCCTGTCCTGACAAAGGTCAAGGCCTTCAAACCCGATGTGTTGTTTTTTATTGCCACCGCTGCTCCGGATCAGGCCATCGGCGTGCGGCAGGCAAAGGAGTTGGGGATTAAGGCAACCTTCTTTGGAACTGAAGGGGCTCGTGATAAGAAAGATTTTATCGAGGCCTCTGAGGGTGCGGCAGAAGGTGCCTATGTCTACCACTTTGGACCCGATATCTATTCCATCCCGGAGGCAGCCAACTACATCAAGAAATATGAGAGCACGTACGGAGCACTCAGCGGTTTTGGGCCGCCTGCGTATGAGGCCATGAATATCCTGTTAACGGCCATCGATAAGGCTGCCAAAGACGGAGATATTAGACGGGAGGAGGTGCGCAAGTACGTATCCCAGACCAAGAATTATAAGGGAATCCTTGGCTTTTCCGTTACCTTTGATGAGAAGGGGGATCTGAAAGGTGGCGCCACCTACTTCTTTCGGGTTGTTGGGAAAGACTTTAAACAAGTGGCTGTTATGACCGGGAAATAGCAGTATGCGTCAGTTAAAGGCCCTAACTAAATCACCTGGTTGGGGTCTTCCTTTTTCACTTTTCCCTACAAAAGGTAGGCGACATGGATGTATATCTTCAACAGTTACCCCAGCAACTAGTAAACGGGCTTACCATCGGTGGTGTGTATGCGCTTATTGCCATTGGTTATACCATGGTATATGGTATCTTGTTTATGCTCAATTTCGCCCATGGTGAGGTCTACATGATTGGTGGTTTTGCGGGGTGGTGGGTGCTCCATTTGTTGAGCAAAAATAGCATGCCTATCATGAACGCTGCCATCGTGATTGCTCTCATGCTCATCATTGCCATGGGCATAACCGGAATGCTGGGGATGATGATTGAGCGATTTGCCTATCGTCCACTCCGAAAGGCCCCGCGCTTGAATCTGCTTCTCAGCGCCCTTGGGGTTTCGATATTCTTACAGAATCTGGTTCTGAACTACCAGGGCGCAGAAATACGTTTTTTCCATGTATCTTCCCTCATTCCAGAGAGTATTCGTGTGTTTCATATAGGAAATGTTGTGCTATCCTTTACGAGGATACTGGTTATCTGTGTTACCTTCCTGCTCATGGCCCTCTTGACCGTAATGGTAAAGAAGACAAAGGTCGGCAAGGCCATGCGCGCTACCGCCCAGGATACGGAGGCAGCAACCTTTATGGGCATCGATGTGGACAGGATTATTGTTCTCGTGTTCCTGGTTGGATCGGCACTAGGGGGAGCGGCTGGAACGCTTGTTGGGTTGCTTTTCACCCAGGTTGATTACTATGTGGGATTTCAGGCAGGCCTCAAGGGATTTACCGCCGCTGTGCTGGGAGGTATTGGGAATATCTTTGGCGCCATGATGGGCGGTATCATTCTTGGTTTGCTCGAATCCCTAGCCACGACATTTTTTCCTTCTGCCTATAAGGATGTGGTAGCCTTTTTGGTGCTTATCCTCGTTCTCATATTAAGGCCATGGGGTCTGATGGGTGAGAAGATCCCGGAAAAAGTCTGATGAACAACCATTTCGCTAAGACTGATTTGAACAAGAAACAGAGGCTGATACTCTATGCGTCTATCGGGATTATTCTTGCTGGCGCACCCCTCATAATGCCGAACAATTACTGGCTGAGAATCTATACTATGAGCGGTCTTTACGTCATGCTTGCCCTCGGCCTGAACGTGGTAGCAGGATTTGCCGGTATACTGGACATGGGATATATTGCCTTTTTCGGTATTGGGGGCTATACCTTTGCACTTTTATCTTCGAGCCAATTCAACATTCACCTACCATTTCTACTGGTTTTTCCCATAGTAGCATTTATAACCATGGGATTTGGGTTTGCTTTAGGTTCAACCAGCATGCGTTTGAAGGGGGATTATCTTGCAATTGTCACCCTGGCATTTGCCCAAATCTTTAAACTCATGTTGCTTAACCTGGACCGGCCTGTCAATATCACCGGCGGTGTCAATGGTATCTATAACCTTGACCCCATCAACCTTTTTGGGTTCAAGCTTGTTTCACCTGTGGCCTATTCCTACCTCATCTGGTTTTCCGCTATTATTGTGATCACAGGATCTTTCCGAATCAAGAGATCACGCTACGGTAGAGGTTGGCAGGCAATTCGCGAGGATGAACTCGCAGCAGAGTCAATGGGTGTTAACACAACATGGATGAAACTCATGGCATTTGCCGGAGGGGCATTCATTGCAGGTGCAACGGGTGCCTTGTTTGCCTCTTTTCAAGACTCTGTTTTCCCTAACAACTTTGATTTTCCACAACTGGTGATCGTTTACTGCATGATAATCTTGGGGGGTCTCGGTAACATTGTTGGTGTGATCTTGGGTGCTGTTCTGCTTTCTATCCTACCTGAGTTTCTTAGGGAATATGGGGCATATCGTATGATGTCATATGGTCTTATCTTGATTGTGCTAATGGCATTGAGACCCCAGGGCATCATGGGAGAAATCAGATTTCTTGTGAAAGGGAGAAAACGGCCAGACAAAGATGAGTCCGGGCTTCTCAGGTCCTCCACAGAACTATACTATGAAGAAAAAAAACAGGCAATAGAGGAGCACAGGAAAAGATACTCAAAGGGTGATCGCATCATACTCGAATTGAAGAATGTAACACAAAACTTTGGTGGACTTAAAGCAGTCGACAACCTGAACCTTAAGCTTTTTGAAAGAGAGGTGTTGAGCATAATTGGACCAAATGGGGCCGGAAAAACAACCCTTTTCAATCTGATTTCCGGTATATACTCTCCAAGTTCCGGTTACATTCTTTTTGAAGGCTCTGATATTGCGGGGTTAAGGCCTAACAAGGTAGTGAAAACAGGTATTGCGCGAACGTTTCAAAACCTCAGACTCTTTAGCACTATGAGTGTACTGGACAACGCCAAAGTAGGGCAATTTTGTCGAACAAAATCCAGCCCTCTCTCGATTCTTCTTCATCTCCCTATTTATTGGAAAGAAGAGGCCCAGACAGAGACAAGGGTAAAGGAGGTGCTGGGTCTTTTTGGAGCTAGGCTCACTGGCTACCGATTTGACCAGCAGGCAATTTCTCTGTCTTTTGCCAATAGAAGACGCCTTGAGATTGCCCGAGCGATATCCACAAACGCCAAGTTGCTCATGCTTGATGAGCCGTCAGCAGGGATGAACCCGCAGGAGACCATAGAGATAACCAACTTTGTCAAGAGCCTTAGAGACACTTATGGTTACACGATACTCATGATAGAGCATAAACTCAGTGTAGTCAGAACAATCTCTGATCGAGTAATCGTCCTTGATTATGGTAAGGAGATTGCAGAAGGAACCTATGAAGAGGTAGCGGCTAATAAGCAGGTGATTGAGGCCTACCTGGGACGGAAAGGGCATTGACATATGAATACAATCCCTATTCTAGAGCTGAAAAATGTTGACACCTACTACGGGAGCATTCAAGCATTATATAACATCGATATAGTGATATATGATGGAGAGCTGGCGTGCCTTCTAGGTGGAAATGCCTCAGGTAAATCTACGATTCTCAAGACGATTCTTGGGGTATGCAACATCCGAAAGGGAATGGTGAAACTCAACGGCGAGAGAATAGATGGAAAACCAACAAAATATGTTATATCGAAAGGCGTGGCTATCGTTCCTGAAAATCGAAGGATTTTCCCTAGATTGAGTGTTCTCGAAAACATGGAAATGGGGGCTTACCTTAGAACAGATAGGACTGAGGTGAAAAAGGACATCGAGAGGATGTTAGGTCTCTTCCCCAGACTCAAAGAGCGGCTCCATCAACCCGGTATTACCTTGAGTGGGGGAGAACAGCAAATGCTTGCCATGGCGCGGTCCCTGCTCTCCAACCCCAAGATACTTCTGATGGACGAACCTTCAATGGGCCTTTCCCCCATTCTTGTGGATCAACAGTTTGAT
>JGI10211J14876_10000733_pt1 | contig 14112 bp, 14 predicted proteins | sample Etolagsediment_FD_14876 | JGI IMG/M metagenome (IMG submission 14876)
GGCTTCAATTCAAAAACTAATTATTCAAACTATTCAAACTCTAGCAAGAATCCAAATAGGTTCATTACAAATAATTAGTGCTAAAGGAAATATTGTATCTATTTTAGGTAAGACAATCGAAGCACTGGGTAGAATTACTGCTATTTCAACTCAATCAATAGAAGTAAAAGGTAGAATACAAAAACAATTCATTCAGACGATCAATGCTTTAGGAAGAATTCAAATATCTAGTATTCAAACCTTAACAGCCAAAAGCGTTATTAAACGAACCTTTGCTCAAACAATACAAGGATTAGGAAGAATAACTAATACATATTCAAGTACGATTTCCGCTAAAGGAAATGTTAAAGCTGTCATCATTCAAACTATAAATGCTAAGGGTAGAATTGAAAAAGAGTCTATTCAAGTAATTGAAGCTAAAGGAGATATTTATGTTAATCAGTTAAAAACAATAACTGCGGGTGCTGATATTAAAAAGCAAACAAGTCAAATAATATCTGTTTTAGGAAGAATAACTGCTATTCAGACCAAAACCATAATTGCTTATGGAAATATAAAGAAATCTCAAATTCAAACATTTAATACTCTAGGTAGAATTACTATTATCTCTGAACAAATAATATCTGTTAAAGCAGTAATTCAAAGAACATTTGTTCAGACTATAAATGTCTTAGGATGTATTGAAATAATAAGCAGTCAATCTATTAATGCTTTAGGAAGAATTGAAAGAACAAAGTCCTCTGAAATAACCGTCAGGGGTTGTATTCAAAAGGAGTTTATACAAATCATAGGTGTAAAAGGAAATATAAAAAGTGTTCAAGTTGAAACTATTTTAGCCAAAGGAAGTATAAAGAAATTCCAAACACAGTTATTAAACGCAAAAGGAAGAATAACAATAATTTCTCAACGAGAGGTTTCTGCTAAAGCTAATGTTGTAACAACAATAATCCAGACAATTGAAACGGGTGGAAGTATTAAAAAAATATCTAATCAAATTATCAATGTTAAAGCATGTATTGTATTAGAAACCGAACAAACTTTACAAGCAAAAACAAATATTGTAAAATCTTCTTATCAAACAATTACTGTAAAAGCAGCAATTGCCACTTACGAAGTTATAGAGATAGTAGACCATAAAAGAGATCAAAGACTTGTTGAAGACATAACATATGTTAAAAATAGAGCAAAAGAAGTAACATATAATAAAGTAACAGTAATTAATATTTTAGAACCGAGCAGAGAACAACAGATTAAATGGATTTTAGCAAAAGCAAGAATCGTAAAATAAAAATTTGACATATTATTTAATAATTGTTATNCTTTAATAAATGNGTGCTTTTCTTCAAACTAAAAATAANGCAAANTCNACNTCTACAGGACTAGANAATACTGATGANCCNGTTACTTTTTCTGTTGGTGCGGGAGAAGGTGCTTTATTTCCTGACACAGCAGATGGTTCTTTTAGAGTAACTGTTTGGTCAACTTCTTATGCTGATCCTGGTGACGATACTAACATGGAAATATTAGAAGTTACCTCAAGAAGTACAGATTCTTTTATTGCTACAAGAGCAAAAGAAGATACTTCTAATGTTGCTCATTCAGGAACAGTTAATGTTGCTTTACTTAGTACTTCAGGATTAAGAGAGGAATTAGCAGATGCTTTAAAAACAGGATGGAATCCTGCAGGAGAAACATGGACTTATGCTTCGGCTTCTACTTTTACTGTGCCTGGGAATGTAACTACTAAATATACAAAGGGAACAAGATTAAAATGGACACAAACTACAGTTAAATATGGAGTGGTGATAGCAAGTGCCTATTCTAGTCCAAACACTACAGTAACAATAGCCGTTAATACTGATTATACAATTGCTAATGCAACAATATCAGCTAATTACTATTCTTATGCTGCCAATCCGCAAGGTTATCCTGGTTGGTTTAGTTGGACGCCTGTTTGGAGTGGAACGGGTGGTTCGGCAGGAACTTTTGCTTCAACTAATTATGGGACTCAATTTATGATTGTTGGTCGAGCAGTTTTTCTTAAAGGAATGGTGAAAATTACCGATAAAGGTTCATGGACTGGACAATGTAGAGTAAGTGCGCCAGTTCCTGAAAGTGATGTTTCAATTGTATTAACTGGCGGTGAATTTTATGTTGGTAGTGACCTCACAAGTTTACGTGCTAAACTAAACAATTTAAGTGGATCAACTTTTCTATGGTGGGAAACTCCCGTCACATCTATGGATTGGCTTGACGTGGTTAATAATGATTATTGTTCTTTAAATACTTATTACAGATTTTAAGCATATTGTTTAGAGATGAAAACTAAAAAGAAATTTAACTGGACAGACAAACTAACAGAGGCTAACTATGCCAAAAAGCTATTTTGGTTTATGAGAAAGTCTTTAAAAGATAGAATTAAACATTAATGGCAAAAAATTAACGATAAAAATGAAAAATGTTAGACCAAATTTTACAAAACACATCAGACAAAATAGAAGTAGATATTCTATACAATAATGTATTAACTAATCCTAGTTCTATTAGTATTAGAGAAATTCGAGACCCAAATGGAAATGTAATCCTCACCAGTCAATCAGTTACTCAAGGTTCTACTACAGGAAGATATTACTACACGATGAATTCGGCTTATACAAGCGTCTTAGGAGTTTATACCGCTATTTGGCACTTTGTCATTGGAACTGCTACATATGAACATACCCAGAATTTTGAAGTTGTATCTTCTTTAAGACAAGGATATATAACTCCGTATGAGGTAAGACAAAAAACTACGGATACTGATAGTATTACTGACACAGTTCCAACTGATGCTATTCTCCAAAGATATATTGATAAGGCTACTGCTATTATGGATGCTTATTTTGGAGATACAATAAATTATGCTCAATATTCAGAAAGTATAAGATGTGTTTTAGATAAGGTTCATAATGGAGTTCATATTCAACTAAGACATAGACCATTGGTTAGTTTAACAAGTGTTCAATTAATGCAGGGACCAACAAATACTATGGATTTAGATGTTGACTATATTAGAAAGAATTATAATTCTTCTTATCTTGAATATTTTTCAGATATTGCCGTACCAACCTTAAGAGTCTGTGTTTTTGACCCATCATTAACACAAATTATTCCTGTTGCTACTGTTGTTTATACTGCTGGTTATGTAACTGTTCCTGATAATGTAAAAATGGCTGCAGTAATGTTAGTTGAAGAATTATATAAGCAGACAAAGGGAGAAGATATACAATTATCAAGATTTAAAATTAAAGATATATCTGAAACATATAAAGATTCTGTATTTATAGAATCAGCAAAAAAAGAACTTGGAATTAAAGGAGCAGGAACAATAATTAAGTTATTAAGACCATATACTCAACCTTTTAGAAGGGGAGGTTTTGTTGGTCCATTAGGCTGAGGAGGAGAAATGAGTGTAAGAAAAATTCCTGAGAGATTTTTGAATGATACAATCTTTATTTATAGAGAATCTGAGGTAATTGACGATGTTGGTGATTTTGATGTCTCACAAAGTCTTGCTTATGCCTCTTTAAAAGCTAATCTTCAACCTGAAAAATCAGATGTAGAATTTGAACTTCAAGGTAAAATCCATTTACAAACTCATTCTGCTTATATTAATAGAGTAGAAAATGATATTATTAGACAAATAAAAGCTGGGGATATTGTCATAAGTCAAGATACAGGATTGAATTTTATTGTTCTTGGGATTGAAGAATGGGAAGCAGCAAATAGACAAATAACAGACAGTCATCATATTAAATTATTGTTAAAAACAATGACTGGTACATTTGATCTTACTAAATTTAAAACGATGACTGTTAAAGGAAAAATTGTATGAAAATGAGCATAGAAGTAAAAAATATAGAATCAATATTAATAAATCTTAAAAATGCTGAAAAGGGTTTAACAAGAGTGTTTAAAGATGGATTAAAAGATGAAGGAGTAAATATGAAGTTATTTGCTCAAGCTGCTTTGGTAAAAGCACATCATGATGCTTTAGCAAGTAAAGACACGAAAAAAAGCTATTGGAATGGAATACTTATGGATTCAATAGATAGCGAGACTGTTATAGATGAACCAGGTAAAATAGAAGTAGTGGTTGGTGTTAATGCGGAAAAATATCCAAAAGTAGCGGATTATGCTGTTCCAGTAGAAAAAGGACATAAAGTTGGTTTTAAGGGTTTTTGGAAAGGTTATCATTATATGGAACAGACCTATGCAGAGTTTGCACCAAAAATAGAAAAAAGAATGGCTGGAAAATTAAGTACAGTAATTAAGGCAGTAACATCTTATGGAACTGGCTGGAGAAATATAGCAACTGGTCAATATGCAAAAGCATTAAAATAATGAGTATATACGATAAAAATATACATTTTTTAAAAGAAGCAATCTTCGCTAAGCTCAATGATGATACAACATTAAGAGCTTTATTAGGTGGTGTGGGAAGAATTATTCATAGAGAACCATCAAAAAAAACTCGTTATCCCTGTGTTGTATATGATATAATTTCAGATACAGATAATCCGTTTGATGAAACTAGAAATAGTGGGCAAATAACAGAAACTTATTTTCGTATTACAATATTTAGTAAAAATTCTAAAACAGAAGAAACAGATAATATTGAAAGTAGGATTAAAACTTTGCTTAATGGACAAAGAACATTGGACACCGTAAAAATTATTTGTTATAGTTGTTTTAGAGATAATTTACTAGGAACAATAAAAGACCCTGAATTATTAGTTTGGGTTACGCCCGTCAGATACAGGGTAAGATGGGCTAATAAATAGCAAAAGCTAGGAGGAATTATGACTACAAAGTTAAAAGTGGAACACAGTTCCAAAGGAAAATTAATAAAAAAGCCGTCTTATCTCATCGAATTAGAGGCTAAATGGAAAAGATGGACGGGAATAGATGACAAAGATGCTTTTGAAGCCATAAAGGATTTGTCTGGAGATTTATGGAGTGAATTGAGAAAATTAGAAGCTCAATTATGCACAGAAATTGAAAATAGAGAGCTTCCAGATGACTTTAAAGAATTTACTAAAGCTAGAATTCGTGATACTTGGAGAGATATAATTGGACATCAAAAAATCGGATTAGATAAATTATGTATTGTTATCCGTAAACATTTAAAAGAAGAAAAATGAGAAAAAGAAGAAAAAGAAAACCCAGAATAGAAAAAGTAAAATTAAAATATCGAGAAATAGTTTATACTGGAACAGCTGATAAATCTACTGTGATAGGAATAGTTACAGGTAAAAAATATATATTCTTAAAAAATGAATATGGAATGCCGAAACCTGTTAAAGTAGATGAAAAAGATTATCCAGGTATAATAGCATTAAAGGGTAAAGGTTGCGTCAGAAGAGTTCCTTCTGTTGTCTATATGCCTAAAAATGAATGGGATTTAGATATAGCAAAAGCACGACAAGGAAAGAGTTAAAGTTTTAGTTTAAGACATTATTTATTTATAAGGAGGATTCCGTTCATGGCTATTACCGTAACAAACATCAATGTTAAAGGTGCAGTGGTCAGAGTAGGGGGTACTGTCATTACCGATCCAGGAAATGTTGATTGGTTTGATGTCAGTCCTGCTGGGACAGATGTCGGATGTACTACAGGAGGAATCACTGTTACATATTCTCTTGAAACATCTGATATTTTCTGCGATCAAAATTCTGTGCCTGTTGATGTAGCTATTACTGGCGAAACAGCTACTGTAGAATTCTCGATGTTAGAATCAACGGCTGAGAATCTCAAGTTGGTTTTAAGTGACTTTGCTGCGTCAGAAGATGAAGCTGGAGTTGCATACTGGCTTGGTGTTGGTGGAATTAATACCATTAGTTTTCAGGCGTTGGAATTAGAAATAACCGATAATGATACTGGTTATTTAACTACTTGGACATTTTTTAGATGTGTGCCAGGTGGAATAGACGCTAACTTCGAGAGAGAGAATCCAACTGCTTTTGGTGTTACCTTTACTGCTTATGCAGACACTACCCACAGCAGCGGGAAACAGTTGTTTCAAGTTAGGCAAAATAAAGCATAACACCCTAGTTAGGAGGTATTATGACTAAAGTAGAAGAACCCAATAAAGTTGGGGATATTTCTAGTGGTAAAAATACTGCTGAAATTACTCTTGGAGATAAAAAATATATCATACATAAACTTAAAGCTGGTAAATTTTATGATGCTTTAAAGGTTTATATGGACATGATTAGGGAAGTCACTCCAAAATCCGCAACTCCAGGTAAAGAAACAGAGCTTGATTTAGATAAAGTTATGAATAGTATGTTTGGGAGTTGGCCTACGGGTATGGTGAAATTTATATCTATATGTTGTGAGGGAGTAGATGTAAAAGAACCATTAACAGAAGAAAAGATTAAAAAAATTGCATATCCTGAAGAAATTACAAAAACCTTCGGGATTTGTTTGAAGTTAAATAAGGTAACTGAAAACTTAAAAAACTTCGCAGCCCCTATGGGGGAGCTAGGGGCGGTAAAAGCAAAGTAAGTCAAATACCTAGTGTTAATCTTTTCCTCTGGTGTACTGATGTTTTAGCTTCTCGTTATGGTTGGACTAAAGAATATATAGAAAAAGAGTTTTATTGGGAAGAATTCTGGGAAATAGTCCAAATGGCAGCCAACTTCACATCTGATGAAAGAAATGCCAATATGAAATTTCATTTTATGTTACATGCTGATAAAAAATCAGCAAGGAAATGGAAAGATTTACCAGTACCGTTTCCAACAAAAGATGAAAAAAAAGAATCTGGTATTTCTCAATTACCCTCAAATTTACAAAATGTTGTTTATAGGGAGGATTAATGGCGGGAAATATTGGTGATTTATTAGTTCGAATAAAAGGCGATGCTAAATCTTATAAAGATGCTGTAAAAACTTCTGAAGTTTTATCAAAACAGCTTGCTAAACAAGTAGAAACCTCTGGTAAAAAAATAGAGGAAGTTACTAATTCATGGATTGGTAATCAAGTAAGACATGCTACAGAAGTAGGTAAAACTTATACTGCTCTTAGTAAAAATTTAGATATTATACAAAATAAGATAGGAAAAGAAACTAAAGCCACACGAGGAATGGCTTTTGAAACAGTAATTGCAAATAAGAAAATAAGAGATTTAGGTAATTCTCTCAAATACTCTTCAAATCAACTCTGGATTATAACCACAGGCCTACAACAATTTGGAAGATCGATGTCTATGGCTTTTACTGCTCCGATTGTTGGGGCGGCGGCAGTTTCTTTAAAAACATTTGTTGACCTAGAAAAAGGAACAATAGCAATTCAAAGAGCAGCAGAAATTACAAGTAAAGAAGCAAATAAAATCACTGATAGTTTTGTAAAAATTTCTCAAGAAGTTCCAATAACAGTAGAGGAATTGCAAAAAGCTGGTTATGCTGCTGCTCAAGCTGGTATAACAGGAGAAAAGGCAATTACTAACTTTGCAGAAACAGTAGTTAAACTAAGCAAGGTTGGCGGAGATGCTTTTAAAGATTTACCAATAGAAGAATTATCAAATGATTTGGCAAAATTATCTATAGCTTTTAAAGTAAGTAGTGAAAACATGGAAGAAGTAAATAATACCGCTTCTATGTTGCTTGCTGTATCTAAAGCGATTCCTGGTGGCTTAGGAGAAGTAGTAGAATCATTAAGAAGGGCTGCGGGAGCAGCAACCACCTATGGTATATCTCTGGAAACAACAACTGCTCTTGTAGGAACGCTAGTGGCTTCTGCTGTTCCTGCTGCAAGAGCTGGAACTGAATTATCTGCTGTTTTTCATAGCATGGTTGGTAAAGTCAATTTAGTGGGAGAAGTTCTCGGATATTTAGGAGAAGATTTAACAAAACTAAAAGAAAGAATGCAAGAAGATATGGGAGAAGTTTTAATTGAGCTTTTGGGAAGACTTGGTGCTACTGAAGATATGTTTGTTAAAAATGAAATAGCTACTGAGATTTTCGGAGAAACTGGTAAAAAAGCATTACTTCCTTTAATTAATAATTTTGATTTATTAATAGATCTTCAAGCAAGAGCAAATCAAGAATTAGAAAGTGGCATTTTATTAGAAGCAGAATTTGATATTCAAGCTCAAAGTTTATCTGGAACAATTAAAACGTTTACTAATAACATACAGGCTTTAGGGTATGTTGTAGGTAAAGATTTAGCTCCTTATGTTAATTTTTTTCTAAAAAACTTTACTTTAGGTTTAAGAAATCTTGTAGAAGGTTGGAAAAATTTAAGTCCAAGTATAAAATTCGCTATCTTTTTAATGGGTAGTTTATTGGCTGTTGTTGGCCCTCTAGCTTTAGTACTTAATACCATGTTTTTATCTCCTATTGCTGGATTAGTTACTTTTATTACACACACAGTAAGATTGACAGCAGAACTGGCAATACAAACAGCGATAGCTAGTTCAGCAGGTATGTCAATGAATGCATATGCTTTTTCATTAAAAAATGCTGCTGCGAACAGTCTTTTATTGGGTAAAGGGTTGTTAATTTTGGTTGGAAAATTTGCTGGAATTTTAATAATTGTTGGAGCAGTAACAGTAGCACTATATGTATTGGCAAAGGCTTTAGGAAAGATTTTTGGAATTGGTTTTAAACTTCCATCAATGCCTGAAATGAAATTACCAGAATATGGAAAAATCGATGCACCTGAATTTGAGGCTGGTGAAGGAGCTGATGTTGCTAGCAAAGAGGAAAAAGATGCTGCTAAAAAGAAAGAAAAGGCATTAACTAAAGAAATTAGAGATAAAAAAAGAGCAAGAGATAAAGAATTAAAAGCATTGGAACAGGGTATTAATGATTATGAAAAGGTTAGAAAGGCAGAAATAAAGGAAAGACAAAAATTGGTAGATGAACAAAGAGAGGCATTAGATATTAGAAGAGAACAATGGGAAGATGAAAAAAGAATAGAAGATGAAAAGATACGAGCTCAAGAAGAAACTTTAAAAGCTGCTAAAAAAACACTTAAATTATCTAAACAATCTTTAAAAGAATTAGAAGCGACAATGGATGATGAAGTGGACACAGCTGAAAATAGAGTTGAATATGCTGAGATGAATTTAGAAGCGGCTCAAGATGCTTTAAAAAGAGAAAAGATTTTAGGTAGAGATGAATACTATGAAAGTTTTAGACTTGCAGAAGCAAGAGTAGAGGCATGGGAAGATGCAGTTCAACTTGCTAGAGAAAATGTACTCAAAGTTAAAAAAGAATATCAAAAACAAATAGATGTTCAAGAAGATTTAGTTGATGCTAATCAAGAACAAGTTGATGTTCAAACAGATGCATTAGATAAATTAAAGGTGGCTTTAGATGAAAGAAGGGCAATTGTAGATAAAGAAATAGATTTATTAGATGATGAATTAAAAATTAGACAAGCGGCTCTTGATAAAATTAGAGACAGCACTCAAGAAAAACTAGATATTTTAAGAGAAGAAAAAGATATAAGAGGAGATGCTTGGGATGAAGAAATAGATATTCTTCAAGAAAGATTGGATGCTGCAAGAGATTATGCTCAAGCCCTTCAAGATGCTGGTCTTTCTGAACTTCCAGAAGCAACTAAAAATGCTGTTGATGAATATAATAAGTTTGCTGAGGAGTTTAAAGAACAAGCAGATAGTTTACAGAAAGAGATTGGTGAATCATTAAGTTTTGGAATAAAGGTTGAAGAAGGAAGTTTAATGGCTAAAATCATTGAAGATGTAAAGGGTGGTATTGAAGATATAAAAAAAGCTTTTTCAGAAGCGGGTAAATCTTTAGGTAAAATATTTAGTGAAGAAAATTTCAATACATTAAAAGAAAATCTAGAAATTGGCTGGAAAGGTATAAAAACAACTTGGGATGGTTTATGGCAGGGGTTAAAAGAGAATAAAACAATAAAATCAATAGAAACAGAGTTAAGTCAATGGGGAGAAAGAATAAAAATATCTCTAGGTATAATTTGGGATGGAATTAAGAGTGACTGGGAGGCTCTTTGGACTGCTCTTGAGCCTTGGATTGAAGGATTTAAGAAAACATTTGAAATATTTTGGGAAGACTTGAAAAGGGGTTGGGAAACATTTAAAACTGAATTTGGATCAGCTTGGGATGAATTTTGGGAGAATAAAAAAAGAAAATGGGAAAAAATATGGATTAGAATTAAAACCTACATAGAGGGAATCTGGAATATTATAAAAGGAGTTATTCAAATAGCTTGGGGTATTATTTCAGGAACAATTGAAGTTGGTCTAGCTATTTTAGCAAGGAATTGGTCAGGAGTATGGGAAGGAATTAAAAATTCATTTAGAAATATTTGGGAGGGTATTAAATCAATAATAAGAGGAGCGTGGAAAGTAATTAGTTCAATTTTTGATTTTTCAGGTCTAAAAAGTAGGTTTTATAAATTTAGAAATGAAGCAACTGCAATATTTTGGCAATTAGTTGACTGGGTTACAAATGCGGCTTGGAAATTATATGAGTGGATTAAAACTCCGTTTGAGTGGATTGGAGATTTAATCAAAAGAGCATTAGATATAAAATGGAAACATTCTCCTTCAATAGTTGATAATGTTAAAAGTGGAGTTAAAGAAATAAAAAATGCTTATAGAGGTCTTGGTAGTTTTATGGATTCTGAATTTGGAAATAAAGGATTAAGTACTTCAATATCAAATAGTGGATTAATTGGGGATTCTCAAAGAACAATACAAGGAGTAGCAAATGCTCAATCAGTAGGAGGAACACCAGCAACACAATCAGTTATTAATAGAAATTTTTATATTCAACCGGGGCAAATGATAGCTAGTAGAGGAGAAGTTAGGAATTTTGCAAGAATGTTAAAAGAATATGATGAATATGAAGCAAGGAGGTAAATCATGGCGAATATAAATAAACCAACATTTGGGGTAGCAACAATGCCATTCCCAAGCGAGGCTACAATTACGCCAGTTTGGGTTCAAGGTGAAAATATTACTTTGGGAGGAAAAAGCAGAAGAGATGTTATGGCTAGAAAATATCGTTATACCTTAAAGTGGAATTATATGAAAGTGACCGATTATGAATCGCTTGAAACTGTAGTTAATACATTATCTGCTGCTACATTCACTTATGGAAAATGGAATCATAGTGCTAGTGGAGTAAGTTGTTTAGGAAGTTTATCAGCAAGAAAATTAGAACATGGTTCTGGAGATTCTGATTTTTGGTCAAGCGTCACGCTTACACTTACTGAAGTTTCGAGCAGAATATAATGAAAAATCAATATGACAAATCAATTACAAAACAGCTTCAATTCTACATCGTTTAACACCTTAACCTTCAATGGTGGTTATGCTTCAGGACAATTAATTCAAGCAAAAGGTAATATTTTTGCCACGACAACAAAAACCATCATTTGTAAAGCTGCTATTTTAAGAACATTTACACAAACCGTAACTTCTAAGGCTGAGCTATTAATTACTACAACAAAAACAATTGAAGTTAAAAGTAATATTTTTGCTACAACAATAAGAACTGTAAATGCCAAAGGAGCAATTTCAAGAACATTTACCCAAACTATAACTTCTAAAGCAAGAATTCAACTTATTACATCTCAAACAGTAACTGTAAAAGGAAATATTATTAATCCTTATGAATATTTAAAAACAGTAAGACAAATTAGTTCTTTACTTGAAATTCAATGGGATGGCGTAAATTGGACAGATGAAACAGATTATTTAATAAGTGCTATTGGTAATGAGAAATTATGGAAAACTACTGGAGAAGGAATTGCTTCTACTTTAGATGTTGAATTAGATAATACAACTGAAAGGTTTACTCCTGGTAATATTTCTTCTCCAATTTATACCTATCTTAAACCAAGAGTAAATATTAGAATTTCAGTTCTGATGGGAGGATATACAACTAGAATGTTTACAGGATATATTAAAAATATACATCCTGATACAAAAAGCAGTGTTTGTAGTTTAGACTGCTTTGATAATCAAGTTTTGATATATAATAAAAGAACAAATGGGATAGTTTATGAAGATTATAGAAGCGATCAATTATTGGAGGTTTTGGCTAATTTGGCGGGTTTAGAAGCAGCACAATATAATTTTGATGTAGGAGTAGATGTAGTTAATTTTGGTTATTTTGAAGAAAGAAATGTATGGCCTATTATGGGAGAAATTGCTGTAGCAGAAAGAGGAAGAATATTCTTTAATAGAAATGGAATTTTGACATTTTGGAATAGAGATAGATTACATAATTTAGAATCTGTTAGTCCAATATTAACCTTAAATGATTGGATAATAGATTTAGATTATTCTGTAGCAGAACATGAAATTAAAAATGCTGTTACTGTCAAAGCAACTCCAAGATCGAATGCTGGAGTTCAAGTTGTTTGGACAACTGGAAATGCAGAGTATTTAGATCCATATTCGGATACATTGGTTTTTATCCCTGCTCATAGCAGTCAAGTTGCATGGATTGAATTAGAAGATCCATGTACTACTTTTATTACTCCAGTCGCCAATACAGATTATACAGCTAATAGCACTCAAGATGGTTCGGGTGATGATTTAACGGGGAATATTTCAATACATGAATTTATTAATTATGGAAATGCTGTTTTTATCAATGTTATTAATAGTGGAGATACCGATGCTTATTTGACTAAATTTCAAGTCAGAGGAAATCCTGTAATAATTTTAAAATGGATAAAGGTTGTTGCTAAAGATGATGGAAGTATAAATCTTTATGGAAGACAGGATTTTGAAATAGAAAATCATTTTATTGATAGTGAAGATGCAGCAAGAGAGATAGCAGAAGAAGAATTATATAGAAGGAAAGACGCAATTAATCTTTTTAGAATAAATATTGTTGGAATTCCAGACCTTTTGTGTGGAGATGTTGTTAGTGTAGAACATCGTTCAAGTACTTTTAAGGATTTTATGATAGACCAACTTGATTGGACTCTTGACGATAGAGGGTTTAGAGAAACATTGACTCTGGTTAATCCTTATATATTTCCCTCTATTCAAAGAATCGAAGCAAGGGGTAATATTGTATAATTAAAATATGACAGATATAAAATCATCAAGTGGAAGTAGAGTTCCTCCTACAAAATTGCCTATTAATGTTTTTGAAATAGGAAAGCCTGGACAAGCCACAGAAATTATTGTCCATAATGGAAAACTTTATGTATATGATGCTGATGGACAAACTTTAATTGATGGTGGAGTAATTCAGACACAAGGAGTTGCTGTTGGGTTAAAATCTTGGGTTCACAATATAATATTTACAGCTACGGACGAAGATACTGCTTCATGGGGTTCTGGAACAATATATTTTGGAGATGGAAGCAGTCAAGCAATAGATGCTGGAAATACAGGAAATATTGTAGCTAAAACCTATGTTTATTATGATGGAACTGATACTTTGAAAAAAACTACAGATGCAAGTTTTATAGATGATGATTATATTCTTCTTGCTACTGTAGAAGAAGGTGGTGCAGGAACAAAATGTGTAATCACAGTCTCTCAACTACCAAGTGGAACAATTTCTGCCGAACAAATAGTTACAGGACTTCTTAACGCTGATAGAATTGATGCTTTAAGCATTACAACAGCTAAATTAGCTGTTGGAGCTGTTACAGAAACAAAAATAGGAGATGGGGAGGTTACAAATGCCAAAATAGATTCTTTAGCAGCGGGTAAGCTTAGCGCAGGAACTGTTACTGTTGCAGTAGATGTAGGCGTAGGAAATGTAAAAATTGATGGCGCTAATAAAAGAATTCTTATTAATGATGGAGCAAATAATAGAATTGTAATAGGGGATGTTTAAAAATGACTCAAAAAATAGTTATTTCAAAAGCAGGGTTTAATGTTTTGACTGAAACTGACCCTAGAAACCTCATTCTTGATAGTGCTTTGAATAATTTAAAAACAGCGACTTCAGGAACAATATCAAAAACATTAAGTGGGGGTACTAATACAAGTCAAGCAGTAACTCATGGTCTTGGTATTCTTCCTTTAGTTCTTGGGTTTTTTAGACAATCTGGCCAATCCGAATGGTTTATAACCATGAGTGCTGCATATCTTGTAAT
>JGI10211J14876_10000737_pt1 | contig 14090 bp, 15 predicted proteins | sample Etolagsediment_FD_14876 | JGI IMG/M metagenome (IMG submission 14876)
TGGATTTGGAAGAGAGAAAGAAAGTTGTTTTGATGATTCCCAAGATCCTCCAATATATCTACCAAATTCCGCAATATTCTCACTATTCTCCTTTGGAATTAACTCTAAATGAAGTGGAGTACGAGTTACCATATTCTTACCTGTTGGAAGGAGATCAAATGATAAAATACCATTAAGCAATGAACTTTTACCAGAACTTTGACTACCTACTGTCACAATTCTTGGTATCTCTATACTATCACGACCCTCTTGAAAAATACTTTGAAGAATTGCACCAACATTGAGGATGTCTTTACTCGACATTAATCCTTTATTTTGTTCAGTTTCGGTCCATAAACTACTTACCGACCCAAATAAAGCTGATGCACCATCAGCCAAACCATTAACGATTGTATCTTTATTCATCTATTATATTATAATAAAATATTTTTTAAATTCTTTCGAAAAAAAATGATTTTTTATTTTTTAACTTGATAAAAAAACAATGTTAAATATGTCTTCTAAAAAAGAAAAAACTAAAGGCAAAGACCGTTACACAGATGACTGGCTTGGCCAAACTTTTTTGGTTGAAGATTGTACCTATCGCGTGGAATTTTTCAGATGGTCTACATATAATGGAGATATAGATACTTGTGGTTATTACGGAACGGTTGATTACAAACTTGTAGATCCAGTATGGATAGATAATGTTGTAACCGGTAAAAGACTTCTTAAAGCTTTGGGTCTTCAAGAAACAAATTATCAAGACAAGGGTTGGTCTGGTCGGATTATGTTTGTTGTACAAAAAATCACAAAAGTTGATGAAAGTGAACTTTTACCTATTGAAGGTAAGTTTGATAGAGAAACTTTCCTCGAACAAATCATTAAAATTGAAACAGATAAGAAAATGTTTATTTTTATGGTTGATGTTGAATATTGCAACAAATATATTTTCCGTAGATACAGTGATAACTATGAATACACTTATTGTGGTGGAACCTGCAAATGGACAGAAGATATTCAAGGCGAAATGAAAGTCAAAGATATTCTTGAAAAACTTGGAATTGAAGCATATCATGTCTACGATGATGGAATGGTAGGTGGTCCAATGATTTCCTATCCAATTTCTATCAAGTTTAAGTGAAAAATTTATTATAATATTTTTTATTCAGAATCAATACGGAACCAATTATCAATGGTCAAAAGTTCATGAATACGGGAAAGTAATTTATTCCAATCAGTACCTTCTTTACCTTCATTTTCTGGGGTGGTTACCCCTCTACGACCACAGAAATCCATTGAATGTTCCAATACCGGACCTTTATTCATATTTTTATAGTATTGAACCCACATTTTATCATCATCTTCAAGAATATAATCATAACCGATATAAACACCATCTAACCTACCACATGAGTTAGAGTCATATTTAATAATTAAATCAACAACTTTGTCATTAATTTGGTCTTTTAACTTTTCACGAAGATTATTCTCAAATTCTTTATTGATTTTTTCAAGTTCCTTCTTAACTTTTGTATATGCTGCTTCATTTTGTTTTATTTTATCTCTCAATTCAAAATGTGCTTCGTATATTTTGAGTAGTGATCCATAAAATTCAAGAAAACCTTCAATATCATATTTTTTCACAACATCTATCAATTTAAACCTTCCCTCAGCCGTACGCTTACGATTTTTTTTTAATCCAGAAAAAATATTAATTTGATCTTTGATAACTTCAACATATTTTTTAAGATCATCTATTGTATCAATACCTTCATACCAACAACCATCTGAAATATCACCATTCCAAAATAGTGAATATTCTGGATCATAATATTCCCATTCATCTACCCTATTTAATTTTAAAGATAATTCTTCTTCTTGTTTAGATAATTTATCCATTTCCAACAGGAGTCTATTTTTTTCCGAAATCAATACACGAAATCTTTTAAGTGACATGTTTCATTATAATCTATCTGCATACAACCAAAATTAAATTCATTTTTTTTGTAATAACAATAAATGAACTCTATTACAGGTTCAATAACTATTATAAAATGTGTATATAAAACCATTAAACGCGTTCTATATATCATATAAATTATAAAAGATTATTTTTTTTTTGACATCAAAAAATTTATCTTTATTTTTCTCAATTTGATCAAATAAGTGATTATCAATGTCTTCAAAAACCTTTTTCAAATCAATATTATTTTCTTCGGTTTGTGGTGTAAATAATGGTACACTGAAATGAGGAATTTTCGTTTCGTCTTCAGAACCGTCTTCAGAATCGTCTTCAGAATCGTCTTCAGAATCGTCTTCAGAATCGTCTTCAGAATCGTCTTCAGAACTGTCTTCAGAACCGTCTTCAGAATCGTCTTCAGAACTGTCTTCAGAACCGTCTTCAGAATCGTCTTCAGAACTGTCTTCAGAACTGTCTTCAGAACCGTCTTCAAGAAGTTTTTTCCACTGATCTTTCGTGTAAAGAGGAAATAGAACAGTTGGAATAACAAATGTAAACTGTTTATTACCACAATATCTAGCTTGAAAACCATTATCATCCAAAAAATCGCCAACTTTTAGTTCTTCCGGTTTTGATAAAAATTTTTGCATTTTTGGATAATCAGAAATGTTTAATCTCATTAAATTTTGATTCATATTTTATAATAATCTCCAAGTATCCAAAAAATAAATTATTCAATTTTTCTTTTCAAAATAATCTAAAAAATCTCTAAAATCATTTTGAATAAGTGATGAAAGAGAAAAATTATCAATATTTTTGATGTAAAATTCTGGCGATAAATCACAACGTTGTACCAACCAATGCCATTTCCAAGGTTTGTCTGGATTATCTTCAATAATTTGTGCTGTAATGTTACAATTTCTTGATAAACCCCACCAATTCCATGGTACATCAGGATTCGCTACAACATCTTCCCACTTAATACCGTTATTAGCAGAAACTGAATGCCAATTCCATTTTTTATCCAAATTGTCCAAAATAATATCAATATTAAGTGATGGATTTTCCGAAAGAATAAACCAATGCCAATCTTTAATTGGACCATATTTAATAATATTTTTATTAATATTTGGATTACGCGATATATATTCAGGGTCATATCTACCCTTAAAAGGTTCATTTACAATCATTTCCATTGTAAATGCCGATTTTTGAGACATAAAAGCCCATGAAAATGGCTTATCTTTATATTTCATAACAAAATCATATGTAATATCATCTCGATAACCAACATACTTCCAAGTCCAATTGAAATCGGAATTTGCTGATATTTCATCAAGAGTTATATTTAGATTTGATGAAACATAAAACCAATCTACGTCGTGATGATGTTTCACAATTTTCTTCAACAAAGAAATATTCATATTCTTGTTTTTTGTAACCAAATGCCATTCCCATTTATATTTATTAAATGTTGATTCAACAAATTCCATATCCAAATCACCCCTTTGGGATAAAACCCAAAAATCCCAAGGTTTATCTATGTTCGCGTTAATATCAGAAAAGGGGATTTTCATGTTTCTCGAAAGAGATTGCCAATCCCACTTTATTTCAGGATTACTATTAATAATCTCTACAGTAATATCATTTCTATCAGATACCGTTTCCCAATTCCAATTCCGTTTCTTCAATGAAACGATTTCATAAATAGATATATGTTTATTTTCACTTAAATATTGATAAGACCAATTAAAATCTGGATTTTCATCAACATCACATAAAGATATGTTAAAATATCTTGATATTTCAAACCAACACCAGTTTTTATTCGGGTATCTCTTTATAATATTGATTCCCAAATTTCTTTTTCTCGATAATCTCTTAAAATCCCATTCAAATTCTGGATGATCAATAATATCTTGCTCTGTTATACAACCAAGAGAAGAAATATATTTCTTAATGTAATTACTTATTTTATCTAAATTATCAAAAATCATATAAGATTTACAATATTGTGGATATTCTCGTATTAAGGTGTACATAAACGAATTATCAATTCTCTCTGGAAACATTTTCATAAAATATTCTATTGGTGACATAATATTTACCCATTATTATTCATCATAATTAAATTAAAATCATTTTTTTTTTTCGAAGTAAAAGAGAGTTTATAAAATTTTCGAAGTAAAAGAGAGTTCAAAAGAGAACATTGTTCTCTTTATAAAATTTTCGAAGTAAAAGAGAGTTCAAATTTTTCGAAGTAAAAGAGAGTTTATAAAATTTTCGAAGTAAAAGAGAGTTCAAAAGAGAACATTGTTCTCTTTATAGATATCATACTCTTCTGGTGTAAGATTCTTAACAATAAAAGTGTGAGTCTCCTTGGTCAGCGTATCCCTTATCGGTAAATGATTCTTTAATTTTACACCATTATTCACAAACTCTTTCACCAAATCAAATTTACATCTTTGTATCAACTCAGTTACAATACTATAACCATAATTTTTAATATGATTTATCAAATAAACACTGTTCATTCTCATCAAAAAAGATTGTACACCAAGTTTTTCAATTAAATAATCAATGAATCTATATCTTACTTCCGGCTTATCCCTTATCAAATTACAAAGTGTACACATGTCCAAAAGATTAAATAAATGATCTTTATTAAGTTGCATTCCACACTCCTTTTCCAAAAAGGCAAGTGCTTCTGTATTATACATTTTTGTAAAAAAATCCATTGTAGACGTTGTACGATATTCGAAATAAATTCTTGTTGTTAAATTCACATCTTTACTCTTAAACAACTTCAAAATAGAAATATCATGATCAACATTATGATTCGCGAACTTCTTGTACTTTCCAAACAGATAAGCACTGAATGGAGATAATTTCACATATTGACAACTATCACTATAATAAACATATCCCATTTTAGACGGATCTGCGCCTTTTTCCAAAAGGTATTTAATAAATTTATGTTTATTTTTGAAACATGCATATATCAACGGTGTAGTAAAATAATCATACTCTTGTTTACTCTCATAATCATTATTATAACCATAAAAAGGTTTCTCACAACCTATATAATAGACATCTTTTACCTTTCCATTAATATCAGCACCTTTCTTCAACATACTATTAACAATTTCATTGTTATTATTTGCCATCGCCGTTATCAACACTCTATCCTTATTATACTCTATCTCAAGATCATCAACCAAATCATACGCCTCTTTAGACATTGTAAATTTATACCTATTAAAAGCTGATTCATCAAACTTTTCATTCACCAACAAGGTTTCAAAATAATATAAATCATTACCTTTTACTCTATTTGCTAATTTCTTTATAACTTTTTCACTATTTACACTGTTTACATCCAAATTAAATTTCAAGAGAGTGTCAATATAATAATTTTCATCTCTCTCTATTGCATAATCAAGAAGATTACAATCCTCTTTATTCAAATCAAATATATCTAACTCCATCATATATTTGAAACACTTCCGAGCATTTACTCTTATTGCTTCTTCAAGAGGATACAGTTTTGATCCTGTTTTTAATTTAACATTAATTGTTCCTATTTTATTGGTTAATTCGTTGATATAAAATCCTTCTAATTTTTTGAGACAATCTATATTATCTTTGCTTAAAATACTTCTTATTTTGGAACGATCTTTGTCCATTTTTGTTCTATATTTGTTCGCTTCTCTTTTTTTCAATCTATCGCGTAACATAAATAATATATGTTAATTTCTTATTTTATAAATAACTAATTGACGTAAATCAAAAATAATCCTCTACAATTTTTCTTTCAATATCTATTGAAAGTTTTTTGGTTTGTTTCAAAATATTAAGAGACCTTAATCTTTCATATTTTCTGTTTTCAAGAATAAATTTATTTTTTGATAACCCTTTAAAATCAATTTTATTAATATTCTTTTCGATAAATTCAATAGTAATATTTTGATTTTCAGAAATTTCTATAAAATCCCATGGTAATTCAGCATGTTCCTCGATGTCTTTCATTTTTATACTTGGACTACGACATAAAAAGCAAAATGCATATGTTGAATTTTTGAAAAGTAAATCCTGGTGTTCCAAGAATTTCTCAATTGTTAAATTTGGATTACATATAACTCCAAAACAATTTTTAAAAGATTCAAGAAATATCTCTTTATTATCTTCTAAATCCTTTATTGTTATATTTTTTCTTGAAGATACAATGCTTAAAACCCAATTACAATCTGTATTCCTTTTTATCCATTCAATTGAAAAATTTTGATTGTCCGGTATACTATCAATGCCACAATTAAATACTTTACTATTTTTGTATTTTTCAAAAAAATCAAGAGTCAAATTAGGATTTTTGCTTACATAACAAAAGTCCCAAGGATAATCAATATGTTTCTCAATGAAATTCATGGTAACTATTGGATGTTTTGATATATTTTTCCATGTTGGAAACATTGGGCATTCATTATCATATTCTAATTTCAAAATACCATTAGTATTCTGTTCAATCCATTCTAATGATAAATTCTCATAACTTTTGAAGAGTTTGTAATTCATGAATATATCTTTCTTAAAATAAATATCATTATGTAAATCAAAAAGTTCATAAATAGGATCCACACCAAATAATTCCATTAATTTAGTAAATGTACAACATGAATAAAGACACCTTTTGTGATATTTAATAAAATACTTTTTGTATTTTTTTACAAAATCAAATGTAAGATTCGGATTATTAAGAATATAACTACAAAAGATACTATCTTTATCAAATTTATCAATATGTTCTTCAATAAACTCCATACTTATATTGTGATTCTCAACTAAATACATATAATTCCACTTTTTATCTGGATATTTTTCATATAATTTTTCCAAAACACTTTTATTACGTTTTTGCTTTTTTCTTCTTTTTTCCGAAAAAAGAAAAAACTTTTAATCAACCATAAAATTATATAGATCATACAATTTTATAAATAACAATTAAATAAGATTATAAAAAAATCATTTTTTTATCTTTTCTTCTTCTTGTACTTAGATTTCGGTACATAATTCTTAATCAATTCCCTACAATCCGCCTCCGTAAGAGAGTGAGCATCCTTATCTTTTGGAATAGAAATGAACTTATTACCAGTTTGAATAAAAGGTCCATTACCAACATCCCGAATGTTAATCTTTCCTTTCGCAAAGGACTTAATAAGCTTCTTATTCCCTTGGGAAGCCAAACAATCAATCGCATTCTCTTTAGACAAAAACTGATCATATTCAGCTTTAATAGAATGATTCGAACCTCCATGAGTAAGATAATAACCATTTCGACCCTTTTTCACAACAATCTCATTACCATCATGTTCACCCAAACTTTTGGGAAACTGTGTAATAGTATTAGCCTCAATCTCATTGATGCCATCGATTGTGTATTTCTTCTCATATTTATCCAAACCAATATAACGCTTGGCTTTGTCATTATCCTCACCAATCTGAAGACATGGACCATACTTAGCATCATATGCATAAATATTCTTACCTGTTTTAAGATCCTTACCAACAAGTCTCTTGGACTGTTGTTGGAAAACAATATCACATTTTTCCTCCCTCAATTTATCAACCGTTGGATGAAAAGAGTTATAGAAATCATTTAAAACAGTAAGTGACTCTTTGTGTCCATTAGCAACTTGATCAAGTTCACTCTCCAAATTTGCTGTGTATTGGTAATCAACAATATTTCCGAAATTCTCCTCCAAGAAATTATGTTTATCCCTACCCAACTTAGTTGGAGCCAACTTTCCATTCTCCTTACCAATATTCTCAGTTACTTTCTTCTCAGTAATCTTCCCCTTTTCCAGAGTCAAATTGTCCAATTCAATTTTAGTTCCCTTGAAATTACGTTTCTCAACATATTTTCTTTCCTGAACCTTAGATACCATCGTAGCATAAGTTGAAGGCCGTCCGATTCCCAATTTCTTCATCTCTTTTACAAGAGTTGCTTCATTGTACCTCGGAGGTGGCCTTGTTACCTTAGCGTTGGATGTAATCTTTGTATATTGAAGTACATCACCAATGTTAATGCCCTCGAAATACTTATTCTCAGGCTCTTCATCTTCCGGATTGTCATCTTCATCCTTGAACTTATCATTGTAAAGTTTAGTGTAACCATCAAAGATTACTTTATCAGCATTTGCAATAAAAAGTTCAGTTCGTTCAGAAACACTGATCGTCAAAGTGTATCTCTCATATTTCATTTCTGTCATTTGAGAGGCAACCGTCCTCTTCCAAATCAATTTGTAAATCTTCTTCTGAATATCATCATACTCTTCTGAAAGATTCTCCCTTGTAATAGATGTTGGACGAATGGCCTCATGTGCCTCTTGTGCACATTTTGTTTTGGTATTGTAATTCCTCAATTTAACATAGTTTTCGCCATATTTGTCCAAAACATACTGTTTGATTTCACCTCTAATCTCATTCGACAAATTCGTTGAATCAGTTCGGTGATAAGTAATCATACCAGCTTGATACAAACCTTGAAGAATACCCATAATTGATTTAACCGGAACTTTGTATCGTTTACCAATTTCAATCTGAGCTGTACTCGTTGTAAAAGGTGCTGGAGGCATCCTCTTACAATCCTTCTTCTGGAGATTTTTAACCTTAAACGTCGCTTCTTTACAATGTTCAAGGAACTTCATAATATTAGGTTTATCCTCAATCTTTTTATTGAGTTTACCTTTGATTTCGTCTTTACTTCCTTCCTTAGAGGAAATAAATGAACCCAATGTATAGAAATAATCTTTCCTTTGGTGGTTCTCAATTTTAACCTCCTTTTCACAAATCATTTTGTTTACAGAAGATTGTACACGTCCCGCCGACTGAGCATTAACGAATTTCTTCGTAAGTGGTGACAATTCGTAACCAACAATATAATCCTCAATCTGACGAGACTTCTGAGCATTCACCAAATTCATATCAACACGTCTAGGCTCTTTAATAGCCTTTAAAATAGCTGATTTAGTAATTTCTGTGAATGTAATTCTGTTCTTTTCTGAAAGATTAACTTTCAAGAGAACAGCGAGATGCCAAGCAATAGCTTCACCTTCACGATCCTTATCAGTTGCCAAAATTACTTTGTCACAATCTTTTCTGGCACGTTTCAAACGACCATAAATATCCAACTTCTTTTTATCAATATCGTAAACAGGTTCAAAATTGTTCGCGATATTAACACCTTGATTTTTAGGCTTGAGATTACGTAAATGACCAACGCTGGACAATACATAATAATTAGCTGACCCCAAAATTTTTTGGAGTTTCTTAGCCTTCAAGGGAGATTCTGTAATTACCAAAGTCTTCACCATATTATATTATAGTAGTACAGTTTTATATATTTTAGTTATTTATAAAATCATTTTTTTTAATTTTTTCTGCTCTTATTATATACAGTAATTATGAAATTAAACAGGATATTTTATCTTACAACATTAGCACTTGTTTTCTTTACAATTGGTGTTGTTCTTTCCAACTTGATGAATGAAATTTTCCCAGCTTGTAATTTCAAAAAACAGGACAAATTTCTCGTAATCGAATGTGTTGCCCAATTAGCATTAATTTATCTTCTTTTTTACTTTTTCAGAGATAAATTGGCAATTGTTGTTGAAACAATATTCAAACAAGTACATAAAACTAAATTGGACACAATCTCAAGACTTGTTATATTAATTGCGTTCTCCTCAGGTGTTTACAAACATCTTGATGAACTTAATAAAAAAACAGGATATCTCAAAAACAAATACCTCTAAAGAGAGATTGCATCTCTCTTTTAAACTCTACGCTCAGCCTTCGCACTTTGTGCGAAACTGGTCAAATTGGTTATATGTTACTGTATATCTCGAAAACAAATATTTATAATAATATATGTCAATACCAAGTAAATGGTCATGGAAAACACCTGATTTAATGTTTATCCAACTTTGGATAGGTTTATGCTTTGGGATAAGTACAATGATTATTATTCATCACGATGATGAAGTTTGTACAAAGCAAGAAATAACTTGTTTAGTACTGAACCTTCTAGGATTTATTGGACTTATGTTCCTCCAAATAAGAAATAAATGGATATTTGGTGTTTTAATTATAAGTATTCTCCTACTATTCTCTATCTACAGAATATTGAATTGTTTCAATATCCTTTAATCCTTCCTTCTTATCTCCACTAATTAATTTTTTTAATTTAATAATAGGTTCATTTTCAATTTCTTCTTGGGAAGAATATTTTGGTTCAATATCAAATAGTTTCGCATATTTTACTTCATTACAAAAAATTTCCTTTTGCTTCTTTTTCAAATCTGATCGATAACGAAAAATTTTTGTATTTAAAATCTCATCTCGATATCCAAGTTTTCTTTTTTTAGTATACATATTACTCATCTTATTACGATTAGAAGTATAAACAACCTGTAAATCATGAATCTTTTTTGTTATTTCATTACATTTATTCTCAATATCAATAATTTCTTTATTTCTATCTTTGATATAAAGCTCAATCTTCCTCAACTTTTCTTCTTCTTCCTTATTTCCAGAAACAAGTTCAGCTACAGGAATATTTCCATTATTTTGATTATCATAAACCATAACGGCCTCTGTATATTCAGACATGTTTTGTTTATTATAAAAATAACTTTATATATAAAAAAATCAATTTTTAAAAGTTAACCATCTTCTTTATTTTAATCATTTTTCTCTTAAATTCCCTATGTTCATCAATGAACACATTCTTTGGTTTGTTACTTTGTGATAAATCAGGAATATGAAGCATATCTTTCACATCTTGAGCCGTTGACAAAAATCCATAAGTTGTTTTCAACCACCACACAACTGTGGAAATGAATCTTGTTTTGTCAATTTCAACTGTTCTCTCAATCTCTAACTTTTGTTTTTTCCCTTTATTATCCTTGTAAGACCACCCATCATCAAGATGTTCTTTCAACTCCTTCTTGCTCAAATCTGCAATCCTTTTGAACTCTTTCTTTGAAAAATTCGGCACTGGAATCTCAAATTTATACAGATTATTCATCTTTAACATAATAAGATCACCATAAGCTCTTGGTCTATTACGATGGATACGTCGTTGAATATCACATTCCGGTGAAATTACTTTCACACCCATCCAATAAAAATTAAACCGAGAATCAACCAAAATGTTATTGAAAGCTTGCGTTCCACAAAGTCTCGCCCATTCTGATAACCAAATATTCCAATAGTCTTTCCAAAGTTCAGTTCCTTCAATTGAAAAATCAACGTATTTGAACTGTTCATCTTTAGTTTGATCAAGGAGAATTTGTTTCAAATTCTTCGTATATGTGTTCTTTGTTGGATCACTAATGTAGAGATCAAGATCATTCGCTTTTCTCAAACCAAGAAGATACAAACATATCGAACTGAACAACATAAATTTATGATGATCTCTTGGATCAATCTTTTCGAAAAGAAATTTCCGGTATCGCAAGAAAAATACCCTTGAACTTTTAAATTTAGTCAAAAGTATTTCTAGATTTGTTTTACTTAAAAATTCGAGTGATTTATTGTGTAAAAGTGTTGTTGCGAAAATAGTTTTCTCAACAAAATTCGATGGCTGAAAGTCGCCAAATTTAACTGGATTCTTCTTATACTTGTAAATCAATGTTGTCAACTGATATTTCTTTCGAATAGACTGTTTATTAGTAATCTGTTTGATCTTCCTATCGATATCTTCTACACTTTTCATTTTCTCACCATTTGTCTGTGAATCATAAAAAATCTGATAAACAATACCTTGAAACTGTTTATGAGATACCGTAATATCTTTAATTCCGTAAGGCGTTATATGTTTTTTTAGATTAGACATATAATACTTGAAAACCTCAATTTTACTTGAATTTACAAAAAGAGTAGCTTGTAAGTTATTATATTCAATGAGAGCATCCATAAACATTTCATTTATGACCGGTGTGAACTTTGTAATAAGCTTTTTACGTTTTATCATACAATTCACTTCTGATTTCCTCTCACAATTATCATAACTGTACTCTTTCCATTTGTCAAGCAACGGTGTTGATAAATCTTCAAACTTGCTTATACAACTCATGGTACAATTATTATCATCACAAAAACAATCATAATATTATAAAATCATTTTTTAAAATTTTTATAACAAAATCATCCGCTGACCACGTAATGGAAAGGAGTGTGTAGGGTTCGGCGAAGCCGATCGCCCTCTTTGAGAGCAGACAAAAGGGAGAGGCACTCTCCATTTAAAAATTGAAAAAAAATATATAAAGGATTCTTTATCTTAATAGTTGAATATGAGTGAAACAATTACATTTTGTGTTGATAACCATGACGGTCGTGAGTTTATTGTTTCTTTGTCAGAAACGGTGAATGATTTTCGACGCCATCTTGCTAAAGAACTTTTTGATTCTGAGAATTATGTTGAAGTTTCTTGTGTAATGAAGATTCCTATTAGGGGATTTGGAAAACTTACACTTGAACCCGGCAAGATCCCAGCATCTTACAACGACAGTAAGTTGGAACGTTTCAATCTTACTGGACGCACTCTTCATGTTACCGTTGAGGAACTGAGTACGAAGAATAGTGAAGATAGTGGACAGAAGCCAAAGTGGGGACGTAAGGGATCTTATGCCCCGCCTGGTTCTTCGAGTCGGAAGAAGAATCCTCCAAAGGACTTCGTCTTCCGTGATGAAGATTTTCCACCCCTTGGTTCTTAAGGTTATTTTTTATAAAAAAAAGTGAATTTATTTATTACTGTTTGGTTAGATACATATTAATAAGTATTTATGTACAATTACAATGAAATCTATCAGGTGTACTGTAAAATGGTTGACTTATACAATAATTTCAACAAGTTTACGTCAGGTGATTTTCAAATTATGATGTTTACTAGATATGGAAAAATGAAAGTGGATACTGTATTTTCAGTTCTCAACTTTTTCGTGAATTATCTTAAATTCTTCAAAACTAAAAAGGGAAAAAAGAATAAGATTATTGTTTTTTCACATAAGAAGATGATGAACTCTTTCAAATTTGATGAATTTATGTCCAAACAAAATGGAAGTAAAAACTTGCGACGTTTGAATAAATTTTTGTCTAAACAGAGAAAGGATAACGTTGAATCATCAATCAGTATTGGTGATTTCGGACTTGAGTATACAGACAGTGACAGTTATGATAGTGAAAGTCTTGATGATTCTGATTCATATTCTTCCACATCTTCATCTTCACTCGGATCTCTTAGTGATTTTTTGGAGGAACCCGTGACATACGTTACGGTTTCTAAGAAAAAGAAGAAGAAGAAGAAGAAAATTGAAGAGGATGAATATTCTGATAGTGAAGAGGAAGAGAATGGGGAATCAATGATTGGTAACCTTTTAGGTGGTAAAACTATTGAGATTAATTATGAAAGCTTTCGCGAATTTTTATTTAGTCGTAAATGTTCAGAAACTCTTTACGGTGAAGCTTTGAGAGTGGGAACAAATAACTATGATGAGAATGAATATTTCATTGAATCTTTTATTAATGAAGATAAAGTTTATTACATTCTTGATGATGAAAAATACACATGTACTTGCCCATCATTTGTATACAATCATTCCAAAAAAGGAACCGTTTGTAAACATGGAAAACTACTCACAAAAATATTCTTCTATTTGAGAAGTGTATTCGGCCATAGCACCAAGTTTATGAATCTTGAAGATGTTCGTGATGTTTACGAAGGTATCGTTCATATCATTAACAACACTTTTTCTGAATAGTCAGGAAACACTTTTTCTGAATAAGAAAAAGATTCTATTTTATTATAAATTTATCAATTTATAATAAAAATTAACAGTAAATATTCTAAGAAAAATAATTTCATTATACTAATTAGACTATATTAACAGGTGGGGAAATACCTACGTATTAATTGGTTTACCTAGTTATTATGGTTGTGACGGTGATTGTGATAATTGGGGAAATGATGGCGACGGTTGTTGTTTTTATAATTTATGAAGAGGCAATTCCTCTTCTGAACTCCATTTTATTTCTGTGTTTATAATTTATGAAGAGGCAATTCCTCTTCTGAACTCCATTTTATTTCTGT
>JGI10211J14876_10000738_pt1 | contig 14075 bp, 11 predicted proteins | sample Etolagsediment_FD_14876 | JGI IMG/M metagenome (IMG submission 14876)
TATTTGTAGCATTGTCCTTCAGTAAGGGTACATTGATGCAGCCTTACAATTCTTTCATTATGCGATACCAAATAGGGGCAACCGCCAGAGCATCCCCCACATAGAGCACATAACCCTTTATCTATAACATCTTTAAACAGTTCCTTAGAAGCCTTGCCTTCCATAACTAAGCCTTCCTTTCAACCTTCCATAGCCAATGCCTAGCCCTCATCCAAAGATATTCTTGAAAGAAGCATAACTGGTTTGTGAATGAGCATCATATGTGCGTTATGCAAGTTTTCCTAAATCATCGGCCAAGTTTACTACTCATGTTTAAATATGTGCCTTACCATTGCATCTCAGATGAAATGTCTTCTGCTGCCTTCATCACCAATCCTATTAATTCCCTATCAATTCTTTCCATAGTCATGGTAAAAATAGAACCAGTGATACTGAGGGCAGCTATAATCTTCCTTCCTGCCCTAATGGGAGCGGCTACACATCGGACACCCTCGTAATATTCTTCATCGTCTATTGCATATCCCTGTTTCCTGATCTTTTCCAATTCCTCAAACAATCGGGGAAAGCCCGTTATGGTATTTCTTCCATAAGCCTTCAGCGACCTTTCCTTATAAATATCCATTATTTCTTTATGGGATAGTTCTGAAAGTAAAACCTTACCCCCAGCAGCGGCATGGGGATCTGTTCTAAAGCCGATGTAGGTAGCCAGAGAAAGCCTACCTGGTGCATCAATCTTATCAATGTAAACAATGTGCCCATCTCTTAGTATCCCCAAATGAGGTGCCTCTTTGCATTCTTCATGGAGCTGGCGTAAGTATTTATTGGCAATTTTTCGGACATCTATATTATCTAATATCCTCCTGCTGATCTCCAAAAATTTAAAACCTAAAAAGTATTTCTTGGTCTCAGGATCCTTGGCAATATAAGCATGAGGAAGAAGTGTACTTAAGATGTGATGAATAGTACTTTTGGAAAAACCGATCATGTTGGTCATTTCCAAAAGGCTTAAACCCTGGGGATTATTGTTTAAGAGTTCAATAATCTTTAAACTTTTCTCAACTGTGTAGAGTTTCATCTTTTGTGTAAATCAATATTCCAAAAAGTGAAATTTAGTTTAAAACATCATAATTATGACCCTTGACAAGGATTATTCTATTATCACTTCAAGAACTATATGGTCCTGATCGATTGTAAAAACCCATTATCTTTTTGATCAAAGTCTCCAGAATATGATCTTCTTCAACATACTGACTATCAACCATCTCACCCTTTACAGAGATACATTGAAGGTTGCTGCCAGAGCTAAGATATTCTTCTTCAAGACAGGCATGAATGCAACCATTTATCAAAAGGATAATATCAACAGTCCTTTCCTTGTCAGTAATAAAATCTACTCTCAGATCCATCTTGATTAGAGCCTTTTTTAGATCTCTTACGACCCTGGATCTATCTATCTGGGGATTACATCCACCACAATATCTGAGTCCAATTGAGAGCATAAAAACAGAGAAAAGCCTGTAGATAAAAATACATTAATATATCTGGATTGTTTTTTCTTTTATTCTTTTCTTCACATCATCCCAATGCATCTTTTCATCTTTGCCGATGATCCGTTCGAAATGTTTGTTTTGATTTATTCCTGCTATGTCCTTGGCAAGTTCCATTTTTATATCAATCCCGCTCCTCCTTGCAATCATGATCTTTTGAGCTGCAGGTGAACCGGCCCCGTGCATGGACTCAGGAAGTCCTGCCCCAACAGACATATTCTCGATTAATCGTAACATCTTGATTATATCCAGAGGTGGATACCCTTCTTTTCCGGAAAAAGACTCCTCTATCATCTTACCAAAATCAGGGTTTTCAAGATCCTTTTCTGTTGGAAGTGTTATTATCTTTCCCCCTGCTATATCCTGGGCTACCCTCATCCATTCATAAACCATCCTGGTAATATTTAGCTTGGTCACATTAGCCAGAAGGGGATTTATATGATAGGCACCAGAAGGGGTTTTGTAGCCTTCGTAAGAGCATGCCAGACTGCACGACCAGCAAGTCTCAGCCAATGCGATCATCTCTGTTAATTTATCAACAATGTGGGACGCCTTGCTTATCCCATGGGCTTCGGCTATCCAGTTTGATCCTCCTATAACCACATCAGCCAATCCCACCTTACAACCGCCATAGTTGCTTCTATGGTATCCAGCAAAGACCTCTACAAGTTCAGTGGTAAAATCATACTCACCAGCCATAAATACCCTCTCCCAGGGCACGAATACATCATTAAATAGTATCAAGGCCTCACCGCCTACAATGCCATATTTCGGATTTCCAGCATCGATGATCCCATTGAGACGTCTGGTATCATTCGTTTGCCTGCTGAATACATAGGTTACCCCTTTTGTATCAGCGGGTATAGCAAAAGAAAGGGCAAAATCTCTATCTTCTTTACTCATGGTTCTGGTAGGCATGGTAATAATCTCGTGGCTATTAATGGCGCCGGTGATATGTGCCTTGACTCCAGAGACGATGATTCCATCCTCTAATCTCTCTTTTATATGAAGGTAGGCATCAGGATACTTCTGCTCGCTGGGGCGAAGACTTCTATCACCCCTGGCATCTGTCATAGCCCCTGAAGGCATCCAGTCATTTTTTTGCACCTCAAGAAGATATTCCTTGAATCGCTTATGATAGTTAGTGCCATATTTTTGATCAATATCATAGGTTGTGACGTAGACCCCATTAAGGCCATCTAACCCAACACATCGCTGAAAACAGGTACCTGTCTTTTGACCAAGAAGTCTCATCATCCTCTGTTTTTTCACGAGATCATCTATGCTTTGGTGGACATGGGTAAATCGATTTATCTTTTCCCCTATTAAATGAGAAGTAGCTGTCATGATTTCCTCATATTCAGGATCATGCGCCAATTCGTATGTCATAGCCGCTGCATGAATATGGGGTTGAAACATTGGCTCATCAACAATACTCTTTACCTTCTTGCCAAAAAAATAAATCTCCGGGTTTAAGGCCCGGAGGGACTCTATATATTCCTTTCCGGTCATCATAGTCATTGCTTTACCTCCATTATTTCATATAATGAAACTTTATTTAAAATAAAACTATGGTTAATGTCTGTCAAGATATGTTTTCAACATTGACAGATAAGAGTAAAGAAGTTTAAAAGAGCGCTATGCCTTGATCAACCACAACGAATAAGAAGTTTTTGATTGAGATAAAGAATATGGTTCAGCCCTGGGGATTTCTATTGACATGCTGGCATGCTTTTATATATTTTTGAAAAAATTAGGTATCTTAAAATGTTAAAGTTATAAACTCCACACTAAGAAGGAAGGGATATGCATTGAAAACAGAGAAAATGCTTTATTTATCAAAAAAGGATGTTGAAAAAGTAGACGTGCCCATGAAGGAGATCATTGATGCATTGGATGAGGCCTTCAAAGAAAAGGGCCGTGGCAAAATAGAGATGCCGCCCAAACCAGGGATTCACACTATGCCCGATGCGTTTATTCATGCGATGCCAGCCTATATTCCCTCTCTTGGTTCAGCAGGTATCAAATGGGTAAGTGGATATCCTGAAAATTATAAGCGAAATTTGCCCTATATCAACGGACTACTTATTCTTAATGACCCTGAAACAGGGATTCCCTTATCGGTGATGGATTGTATTTGGATTACAGCCATGCGAACTGGCGCTGCAACTGCTGTAGCGGCAAAATATATGGCAAATATGGACTCTCACACAGTAGGAATCCTTGGATGTGGAGTTCAGGGAAGAACGAACCTGAAAGCACTCACAATTACGATACCTGCCCTTAAACAGGTTAAGGCCTATGATATTTCAAGTGACGCAGTCAACAGATATGCCGAAGAAATGGGAAAAGACACAGGACTGAATGTACGTATTGTAGGAAGCCCTGAAGAGGCAGTCCATGATTCCGACATCATTGTGACTGCAGGCCCTATTCTTAAAGAACCTCACCCTGTCATTGAAGACGACTGGGTCAAATCAGGTGTTTTTGCCTCTCCAGTGGACTTTGATTCCTATTGGAAAAAGTCTGCCTTTGAGAACTGTGATAAGTTTGTCACGGATGATAAGGACCAGTGTCTCTATTATAAATCCCTTGGATATTTTCAGCATATACCTGAAATCTACGCAGATCTTGGCGAAATCGCCGCCGGCATAAAGCCGGGCAGGGAAAAAAAAGAAGATAAAATCATCTGTGCAAACCTTGGCCTTGCCATGGATGACATGGCAACAGCTATTAAAATTTATAAAAAGGCAGTGGAGAATAATATCGGTACATGGCTGGACCTGTGATGCCATAAACCATTTTGTAATTCGATCTTTAGCCCATTCTCTTGATAGGATGCATATCCCAAAAAACTCCTCCTAAACAAACCTCTCCTATACCAGAAGTTAGCTATCTCAAAAATCCTATTATTTTCAAGAATATTCTTTACAAAATGATAATAATATAATAATGGTTAAACCATTCTAATATAAAGGATATGAATATGTTCCAGCAGGCAAAACAAAGAAAAGTCTTTCAAAACGTTGTTGACCAGATTCAGAATGCCATTCTTGAGGGCAAACTCAAGGCTGGCAGTAAACTCCCTGCAGAGAGGGAGTTAAAGGAACTATTTAAGACCAGCAGGGGTACGCTTCGTGAGGCATTGCGGGTTTTAGAACAGAAAGGCCTTATCACAGTCAAGACAGGAGTGAATGGGGGCGCTGTTGTTGAGGCTTTGAGCACCAACCAAGTCAGCGAGAGTCTGGACTTGTTGATACGATATCAAAGAGTCTCCCTAAGAGATCTCGCCGAATTTCGGGAAGGTGTTGAGGGGATTGTTGCTGGTCTTGCTGTGGAAAGGGCAAGAAAAGAGGATATTGATTTTTTGAAAAACCTTCTAGGAGAAGCAAAGGCTCACCTTGATGAAGGGGCCTCTTCCTGGAATGAATTTCTTAAGGTGGATAACCAACTGCATATGGCTTTGGCACACATCGCTGGAAATCCAATTTATGAATCGGTTCTTCAGACGATTTACGATAACATACATCGTTATTTTGATCAGTTTCTTCCAAGGGAAGAAGAACTCCTAAGGGAAAACTATCGAGATCTTAGCGAAATTGTTGAGGCGGTGGAAAATGGGCAGGCAGCACAAGCTCATTTACTGGTTCAGGATCACGTATATCGATTCAACCGATTAATGGAGGAAAGGGCACAACAATCTGAAACTTGAAACTTATGTAAGATTTGCAGTGAATCTTTGTATGAATCGATAAAGGTCCTTATTTATCCAGTTCATAACATCAGTAATTAAAAAACCCTACTTATTTGCGAAATTATTTTTTTCTTCCAGCTTGTTCTGGCTGAATATTAGGAGGTCGATCCAATGTCCGAATACAGGATTGAAAAACACCCTATACTGAATATTCCCAAAAGAAATAAAATAGGTTTTTATTGGAACAATCAGAAATTACAAGCCTGTGAAGGTGAGGTGATTTCATCTGCTCTCTTTGCCAATGGGATTCATGTATTTGGCCATCATGCAAAGGATAGCTCCGCTCAGGGTATATTTTGCGCCAACGGCCAGTGTGCCCAATGTATGGTGATCGCCAATGGGGTTCCAGTAAAATCCTGCATGACGAAGGTGGAAGAAAATATGGTTGTAGAGAGCGTTGAAGGTTTGCCAGTATTGCCGAGAACTATAAAAGGTTTTCAATTTTCACGTATTGAAGAATTCGACACAGATGTTCTGATAATCGGCGGAGGTCCTGCTGGTCTTTCAGCTGCCATTGAGTTGGGTGAAAGAGGGATTGAAACCCTCATTGTTGATGATAAAGATCGGTTAGGGGGGAAATTAGTTCTTCAGACCCATAAGTTCTTCGGCTCAATCGAGGATTGCTATGCGGGAACCAGGGGGATAGACATCGCCACGATCCTGGAGGAGAATGTTCAGACCCACCCTTCTTTAAAGGTGTGGCTCAACAGCACTGCAATGTACGTGTTCAGTGATAAAAAGGTGGGGATTATCACTAAAAATACCCATTATAGGATTGTCAATCCCAAGGTCGTGTTAAACGCTGCGGGGGCCAGGGAGAAGTCCCTGATATTTCCCGGAAACACCTTGCCCGGCGTTTATGGAGCAGGGGCGTTTCAAACCTTAGTGAACAGAGATTTCGTCAAGCCCGCAAAGAGGATATTTGTGGTGGGAGGGGGGAACGTGGGGTTGATTGCCGCCTACCATGCCCTACAGGCGGATATTGAGGTCGTCGGGGTAGTTGAGGCCCTTCCCCAATGCGGTGGATACCAGGTTCATGCGGATAAAGTAAGACGCTTAGGCGTACCTATCTATACGAGCCACACGATTATTAGCGCCAATGGAGATGAGCACGTTGAGTCGATCACGGTGTGCGAGATCGACAGGAATTTTACGGGCATACCGGGCAAGGAGAAGACCTATGAGTGCGATACCGTTCTGATCGCCGTAGGGCTTAGTCCCATCAATGAATTCTTCGAGGAGGCAAAACAGGCAGGGATAAAGGTCTTCGCAGCCGGTGATGCGAGGGAAATTGCCGAGGCATCCTCTGCTATGTTCAGCGGGAAGATCGCTGGTGTGGAGATTGCACGGGAGTTGGGTGCGGAACAAGGGGAAATTCCGGGGGATTGGTACAAGAAGGCGGAAACCCTTAAAAGCCCACCTGGGGTCACTGAGAAGCCAGAGTATAATTCCTTCCCCGATCGAAACATCACCCCTATATTCCATTGCGCACAGGAAATTCCCTGCAACCCGTGCGTCTCTGTATGCCCAAAAGAGGTGATTTCTATTCCCGGTGATTCGCTTTTGGGGAAACCCCAGATTGCGAAACATGAATGTATCGGGTGCAACAAATGTGTCTTTATCTGTCCAGGCCTTGCAATATCATTGGTAGACTATCGCGATGATCCGAACAACCCCTTAGTCTCTCTCGCATATGAGGTCTACAACTATGAATATAAAAAGGGGGACCAAGTGTTATTAACCGATTATGAAGGCAATCCTCTTCAGGAGGCAGAGGTTATTGAGGTGGTGCTGAACAAGGCATCGAGGAAGACGCAAATCGTAAAGGTCAGGGTTCCGAAGGGGATTGAAAAAAGGGTAGCGGGATTCAGGGTTCAAAGAGAGGAAGCCACCCTACCCGTGGCGAAGCCAACTGCGGATAGAATTCCTGATGACGCCATTGTGTGCAGGTGCGAGAGGGTGACTGCCGGAGAGATTCGCAATTGGATCAGGAAAGGCATAAGGGATGTGAATCAGATCAAGGCCATCACAAGAGCGGGCATGGGGGCGTGTGGATCTAAGACATGTGGAGATTTGATTGCGCGATTATTGAAGGACGAAGGGATACCTGTTAAAGATATCACACTCCATACAATACGCCCGCTTTTTATTGAGGCGCCTCTCGGTGCATTTTCAAATGTCTCCAATGGTGGAAGCCGTGAATAAATCATATGATCTGATTGTAATTGGTGCAGGATCAGTGGGTGTTCCTGTGGCAATGGAGTTTTCGAAAAAGAAGCAGTCTATATTGGTTATAGATGCTCTCTCATCACCAGGGCAGGGAGAAGACAAAAAGGCAATCGGTGGTATCCGGGCAAGCCATTCAGATAAGGGGAAGATTTTGGTATGCCAGAGAAGCATAGAAATATTTTCTCAATGGAAAAAAACCTATGGAGATGATATTCAATGGCAGAGCAATGGGTATTCATTCCCCGCTTACACAGAAGATCATGAAAATCTGTTAAAAGACCTCATGAAGATTCAACATGATTTTGGTCTGAATATTACATGGCTCTCTGGTGAAGAATACAGGGAACTCAATCCAGGAATTAATATGGAAGTATTGAGGGGTAGCACCTATTCTCCAGAAGATGGTTCTGCATCACCATTACTTTTTACCCAGTCTTGTTATTTCAAGGCCTTGGAGTATGGCGCTGAATTCAGATTTAAGGAGACAGTTATTGATTTTCATATTGAAAAGAATGCGATTGCTGTAGTAAAGACAAATAAAGATGAATATCACTCGGCCAATGTGTTAAATGCAGCTGGTGCCAGTGCAAAGAAGGTTTCTCAAATGGCTGGGATTACTGTTCCCGTACATCCAGATTCTCATGAGGCAGGAATCTCTGAAGCGGTAAAGCCATTTATGGGCCCAATGGTTGTTGATATGCGGGAAGATGTGGGATCGAAAAACTTTTATTTTTACCAGAACACCGAAGGTCAGGTAATTTTTTGCTTGACCCCTGATCCACCAATTTGGGGTGAAGACACTCGTGCCACCTCCATATTTTTACCAATGATCTCAAAAAGGCTGATTAGCATCATGCCCATGCTTGCAAATCTTAAAGTTCGACGTACCTGGCGTGGAAAATATCCCATGACACCTGATGGATTCCCCATCGTCGGAAAGATGAAGGAATTAAAAAATTTTTACCAGGCTGTTGGCATGTGCGGTCAGGGCTTTATGCTCGGCCCTGGTATGGCTGAGTTGATCTATCGAGTGGTCACAGACAACTACAATGATGATGATCCGGAAATCCTGGAAAATTTTGATCCGTATCGCGATTTCAAGGATCAGGAGATATTTAAATAGATTAAAAACTTTCAATCCAAGAGGGCTCCTTTGAAAAAGATGTATGATATCGTGGTAATCGGTGGAGGAATAATTGGCTCAAGCATCTCTTATAACCTGGTTAACGACGGATTCGATGGCGACATTCTGGTCATTGAGAAAAACCCTACGTATGAATTTGCATCCAGCACCCTGAGTGCTGGTGGTGTGAGAGAACAGTTCAGTCTTCCTGAAAATGTTAAAATATCTCAATACGGTATTGATATATTCGAAAATTTTGATGAACTAATGGAAATTAATGGAGATTCGGCTCACGCAGAATTCAAACAGCGAGGGTATCTCTTTCTTGCAGATGAAACAAATTCATCGACGATCAAAATGAATTATGCAACTCAGAAGGATCTGGGAGCACATGTATCGCTCCTTTCCATTGATGAAATCAAAAAATTAATTCCCCATATAAATACCGATAATCTGGTGAGTGGTTGCTTTGGTTCTCGAGACGGATACCTCGACCCTTACGGGATTTTACAGGGATATGTAAGGAAGGGAAAAAGCCTCGGCATAGACTATCTCTACGAAGAGGTAACAGGGATTGATGTAAAAGGGGAGCGAATTGAAGGTGTCATCACCAATAAGGGTACACACATACCATGCAGGATTGTTGTCAATGCTGCCGGCCCATATGCAGCTGTTGTCGGAAAAATGGCAGGCATTGATTTGCCGGTGGAGCCTGTACGAAAAATGGCATTTGTATTTGATCCTCACATCAAATTTGATTATGATTTACCACTTGTAGTTGACACAGACGGACTACTGTATTTTCGCCATGAACCCGGTAAAACCATTTTAACAGGTAGATCAATTCCTGATGAGCAACCTGGCTTTAATTTTGAATGGGACAGAGATTATTACATGGACATTGTCTGGCCTCAAGTGGCCAAAAGAGTTCCTCCCTTCGATACCGCCAAATTAATCAGAGGCTGGGCAGGGCTCTATGCCATGAATAAAGTAGATGGGAATGCAATAATTGGTCATCTTGGTGATGTTCAAGGGTTTTATGGCGCAGTGGGCTTTAGTGGTCATGGCCTGCAACAGTCTCCGGCAATAGGAAAGTGTATGTCAGAGTTGATCCAGTTCGGAAAATATCAAACAATTGATCTATCGTGCTTTTCTTTCGATCGTTTTGAAACAGGAAAGCTTGTTTTTGAAGAGGAAATGATCTAAGGTGCACATAGTTTGAAAGCGGTTAGAAGAATATAACATTGAACCTATCATGTATGGATAATACAACCGTTTCTGAATTGATAAATCTGAGAATCAAAGAAGGTTTTTACCTGAGGAGGTTGCATAATGGACTCTTTTGAGAAGGATACTGCCAAAGAATTAACGAGATTCGAATACCCGATTAGTCCTATTGAAAAGGGTTATAACAATAAAACATTATACATAAATATCTCTGATAATAAAATTGTGAGCAAGCCAGTCACAGATGAAATGAAAAGGATATTTACCGGAGGCAAAGGATTTGGTTTATGGTTGTTATGGAACGCCATTAAAGAAAAAACTAAATGGAACGATCCGGCAAATGAGATATGTATAGCCTGCGGCCCGTTAGGCGGAACTACTCTTTATCCAGGCAGTGGTAAGAGTATTGTCGTTACTATATCACCGCTCACACAGTCTGTTATGGATTCCAATGTAGGCGGATATTTTGGTCCGTATCTAAAATTTGCAGGCTGGGATGCCATGGAGATCCAAGGTAAGGCTGAAAACGACATCATTATAGTAATAGACGGCGATAGGGGTATTGTAAAGATAGTGGATGCAGAAGGATTTCCAAAAGATTCACACCTCCTTGGTGCAGAACTTGCTGATAGGTATAGCGAGGGAAGCCTGAGGGCCATATCCACCGTGTCGACAGGCTCAGGTGCAGAACACACCCTCATAGGTGTTCTGAATTTTTCATGGTATGACAAGGCTCGTCAGACCTATCGGTATAAGCAGGCGGGTCGAGGCGGTACTGGGACTGTTTTCCGGGATAAAAATATTAGAGCCATAGTGACCAAGTTCTCCAAAATGGTATCAGATATAAACCACCCTGCTGACTTCGAAAGGCTAAAACAAGGGGGGCGGATATATACCAAAGAAATCAAGACCCTTGATCCCACGCAAAACGAGATGGCGAAGGTAGGAACTACCCATCTGATCAATATCATGAACGACTACGACCTACTTCCCACTACCAACTTTCGATTTGGAAGCCATCCCGATGCGCTCAACCTTGGCAAAGAGGTATACCGCAAAAAGTTCCATCCCGGATTCGATGGATGCTGGCTTGGGTGTTCGGTGGCCTGTTCACATGTAGTTAAGGATTTCACCCTCAAAACTGGTCCCTATAAAGGGCAATCGGTGTGGGTAGACGGCCCTGAATATGAAACAATAGCGGGACTTGGCGCAAACTGGGGAATATTCGATCCGGATTTTGTTATAGAAGCCAACTTCTATTGTGATACCTACGGCTTAGACACCATCTCTGTCGCAACTGCGACAGCATTTACTATGGAATGTTATGAGATGGGACTCATAAATAAAACTGTCACCGGGGGGTTAGACCTTCGTTTTGGCAACAAGGATGCTTCCTTGGAGATAATCCACCAAATGGCTAAAGGAGAGGGTTTCGGCGCAACAATAGGCCTCGGCGTGAGAAAGATGAAAGAAATATTTGCGAGAAAATATGGCGCTGACACTAGTATTATGAGGGACATAGGAATGGAGTCCAAAGGTCTCGAGTTTTCTGAATATGTGACCAAGGAATCACTTGCACAACAGGGTGGATACTGCCTTACCCTTAAAGGCCCCCAGCACGATGAGGCATGGCTTATAATTCTGGATATGGTAAATAATTTCATGCCTACCTTTGAGCAAAAGGCTGAGGCCCTTTGGTGGTTTCCTATGTGGCGAACATGGTTTGGCCTTAATGGCCTGTGCAAGCTTCCCTGGAACGATATTGTTCCTGAGGATAACAAGTCGACCCCGGAACCGGCAAAGGTTGTAAAGCACCTTCAGTGGTATGCTGAATATTTTTCTGCTGTTACCGGTATGGAGGTAAGCCCTGATGATTTAATAGAGATGAGTGAAAGGGTCTACAATTTTCAGAGACTATTCAATCTTAGACAGGGCTTTGGAACACGTGAGCATGACAGCATACCATATCGGGCAATGGGGCCGGTAACCAAAGAGGAGTATGAATCACGCAAAGACAGGTATGACAAACAACTAAAGGAGCTTGATATCCTGGATCCTGAGGGAAAGAGTGCTGAGGAAAAGCTTGCAGCTCTGAGAAAATACAGGGAGGATCGCTATGAAAAGCTCAAAGATGCTACCTATAAGCGTCGTGGTTGGAGCCCGAATGGAATACCAACGGCTGAAAAGGTGAAGGAACTCGGAATAGACTTCCCTGATGTTGTGGAGCTGATATCAAGATACCAGGAGGCAAAATAAAATCGCTACATAAACACCTTCCCATAGACGGTTAACGTGAAATCACCTTATCATATGTACAATATATTTTCTCTTGACTAAATAAATTAACCATTACAATAATACGGACATAACTTAGAGGGTGATCAATACATCAACAACACATGGATTGTGGATGTGAATCTCCTCATCCACGGCATAAAATTATCTGTAAAATTATGGAGAGAAGAAACCATGTTAAAAGACAAAAAAATCGGGATAATCGGAATAGGAAATATGGGGGAGGCACTTATCAGTGGACTAGTTCATTCTCGCTCGTCTATTCCTGAAAACATCATTTGCTCAGATATTCGTAAGGATAAACTTAAATCTATCAAGGATATATATGGCGTAGTCACAGCAAAAAACAATCTCGATGTGGTTAAGGCGTCGGAAATTGTTATTTACGCGATTAAACCGCAGATCATGGCATCAATATTAAAGGAAACAGCTGACTGTCTGGATATGTCAAAAATTATTATCTCTATCGCCGCCGGAGTTCCCTTAGCCGCCATAGAGTCGTGCCTAAATAAAGACCTCCGTCTTATTCGGGTCATGCCCAATATCGCTGCATCTGTGAAAGAGGGTGCAGCTGCCATTGCGCCTGGAAAACATGCCCTTAAAAGTGATCTCAAGATATCTAAGGCCATATTTGATTCTGTGGGGCAAAGTGTTATCATCGAAGGGAATCTCATGGATGCCATTACAGGGTTGAGCGGGAGTGGCCCAGCATACATCTTTCTTGTTGTCGACGCCTTAGCCGATGCCGGAGTAAAAATGGGACTTTCAAGAGAAGATGCTCTTTTTCTTTCAAGCCAAACGGTATTGGGCGCTGCAAAATTATTGATGGAGACACACGAGCATCCCGGAAAATTAAAGGATAAGGTTACCTCACCAGGTGGAACAGCCATAGCCGGCCTTCATACCTTAGAGGAGGGTGGCCTTCGAACGACTCTTATCAATGCTGTTGAAGCCGCCACAAAACGATCTAAGGAATTAGGGGAAATGATGATCAAGAACTTCTCAGAGGATAACCACTGAGATGCCCCGAGCGGCAAAAATAGGTACGAGGTAGTATTTTGGGAGAGATAAAAAGCACATTTGATCTTGTTTTTGAAAAAACAAAAAATCTCACCCTGAGTGATGAGGAAAAACTGAGCCTTGCGCACGAGAAACTCGATAAAAAAGTGCAGGGTCTCTGTAACAGATATCTAGATAACTTCTTTCCTGTGACCCGTCTCAAGGATGAGATGGAAAAAATTGCCAGCAATGATCGTGAACGTGCGTATAATTTTCTTAAAAAATATCTCTTCTCTCGTTTTGACCTGGACGGCGACAACTCATTGATTGTGTCTGCTCTTAGTGAAGTCGCTGGCTGTGATACAGCCACCCTGAAAAATATTCAGAAAGAATACAACTCAGAGAAGGAAAGTGCCAAAAAAGCCTTTACAGAAAAGTCTCTTCTGGCTTTGAAAGAAAGTGATGTGTACGGTTCTGCTGTTGTACCTAATCTGGACACTATCCCGGAGTGGAATGAATTCCTCAAAACCTTGCGCAAAAGATCCCAGGACCAGATCCAAACGAAAGAAAGCAATTAACAACCCTTTATAACATTCCAAAATAACTATTTTCAACGAGTGAGAAATTTCTGGCTATATTTTCTTGTCCCCTGATAATATCACCGTGTCCTGGCAGTAAAAGCTCAAGATTAAGAGAGGATAAACGACCGATACTTTTTTTTAGCTGTTCACCATTCCCACCAGGTAAATCTGTGCGTCCTACTCCCTGTTCAAAGATAACATCACCTGCAAAGAGCGCCTTATGAGAAGGTAAGTACAGACAGATCGAGCCAGGTGAGTGTCCTGGGCTGTGAATAACCTCAAGTTCCACACCCCCTGCTTTCAAGATTCCTTCCGTAAGA
>JGI10211J14876_10000739_pt1 | contig 14044 bp, 19 predicted proteins | sample Etolagsediment_FD_14876 | JGI IMG/M metagenome (IMG submission 14876)
CATTGTTTTTATTCCTTTCTTTGGGATTATTATTTTATTGTAACAATGTTATATATTATTCGAAGGTGCTCTAAGATCGTTTCCTTCGTTGTTTCATTGAATCTTTTTCTTTTTTCTTCGCATATTGATTGGAAGAAAAAATCATGCGCTTTTCTATATTCATCGCTCATGACCTCATCGACTTTATTTTGGACTGGCGGCAACATTGGTTTTACTGGTTTCCTCCCGGCGCCTGGACGGGGACCGCCTCGATTAGTACCGTCTTTGGCAAGTTTGCGTTCTGGTGTAGGTTTGCGTTTGATTTCTTTGATTTGTTCGGAAGGTGTCGAAATTTCAGGGGGTTTTTGGGGTGGAACATTTGTTCCACTTTGCATCCTTGATGCTTTCATTCTTATTGCATCCGGATTAATCTTAGTTTCAAAATATTTTTCAACCTCAGCAGCAACTACCCGTCCTATTTCCCGCAGGCTTGTTCCGGTGTCGCCCTTCGCTTCTAATTCTTGCTGGACCCTTTGTTCGATCCATAATCCGCATGCTTCTGGTATAGCCATTGCAAACCCCTTGTTTACCGAGACTGTAATTATTTAGCTAAAAAAATAGTTTGGGTTTTTTCCATTATTACTTCCACACACGTATTAATATCCTGGCCATCGGGATTCGAACCTGTGATTCGTATTTAGCGACGGCCAGGATATTTAAAAATTAGATTGGTTCGACGACAAATGTGGTTTCGATTTTTTCCATGGCGCCGCTGATAATTTCGGTAAGTTGCGATTTTTCATCGTGATTTTTGATGTTGTCGAGCACCTGGGAATGAAGGATATCCAGTGCTTCATAGACTTCCTGCACATTTTCGATGTTGATTTCCGGGCCTTCGCTGTCTTTGTAGGTTTCGATTGACATGTTGTCCCCCTTTTTTTTTGATCGGTTATTTTATTCTTTGGGTGCTGCTACCGGAGTATTCTGTGCACCCATAAGATCAACACATTTTTTGCATAGCGCCCAGTTTCTTTTCGGGCCTTCCTGGTTTGCTACTGGTTGCGCCAATGCCACCATTTCATTCTCGTCGAATGGGCGCCCGCACCAGTCGCATTTTATCATTTTGTTCCGTCGGAATCTACCACGTATGCGGCGATACGTTTCGTCGCATTTAAAGCAGTTTATGAACACCCACCGGAACCTGACAGTTTTTGTTCGTGCGGGAATTCTTTTTGAAAGTTTTAATCCCATATTTTTTTACCATCCCATATCATTGATTGTATTTTCCAGTATTTTGACGATTGGTTTTGGGATGTTGTGGCGTTTGGCGTTTATTTTGAGGCTGCGGTTGATATCACCGTCGTCGTGTCGCAGGGTTGCAGCCTTCCAGTCGCACAACATTTCGATAATGTCAATCAGATTCATTCCAAGGACACCCTTTTCACCGTGGTATTCCGGATGATGCCGGTTGTTTTGTTGGTGGTGATCAATTGCTGGGCGCATCTTGTCAAGATTCTCGTAGTATTTTTTGCTACCGTAGGTCAAACCCGACAAGATTGGGGTGTATCTATCAAAATAGGGTTTTTCAGGGTCCTGGAGTTTGCTTGAATCGTGCGCCCTGGCTCTTTCCAAAAGTTCTGTGGTAATTTTTATGATAAAGATATATACTTGTGATTTATGCCATAATGTGTCTGCTGTGCTATCGTATTCCATAGCTATCGCCTTTTTTGTTTATTTATACGGGGTATAAAATCCAATTCGTGCAGCTTCCTGCTGGAGCGTTCGTTTCCAGTCGGCGGGCGGCGGGTATGCTGTTGAATTACCGTCTTCCAAATAACAAAGTATTTTTTTTCCAACCCAGGGTATTTTAACGAATTTTATACCGATTGCCTTTGCGTCTTCTTTGATCAAATCAACTGCTTCTGATATGGTTTTAAGACCATATTTTGTCTTGATTGTGCCTTGTACCGAATTGTCTGTGCAAAGGCCGAAGTCGTCAAAATCAATACGCGCCCACCATCCGAATTCACCCCCGCCGGAATATCCGTGGTATACGGTTATGTGTGTTGTTTTTAAGGCGCCGTCCATTTAAAATATCTCCGGTAATAATTCTTTTACCCGTAAAATTGCCATCGAATAAAGTGTTTTAAAATTAATCGTCGGATGTTTCAGGTTTTTAACCACCGACCAAATCTCTTCATTTACGAAATCGTAAAAAACGGTTTGGAGAAGACGGGGGATGTATTTATTGTTCCATCCGCCCATTTCATTTGCGATCTTTGCGTATACTTTTTGCGCCAGGTGCAGGGTTATATATTCGTCGCATATTTTCTGTTCGACTATTCCGGCCATTTTTTTGACTGTTGGCTGTTCCCGTGAGTGTTTTTCTTTAAACCGGTTTGTGATAATTTTGGCCCACACCGTTCTGCCGAACTGGTTTTGAAAACGGTAATTCTTGATGACGATCCCCTCCCCGCACCCTTCTCCATCCCGTACCAAAAAGAAATTATTCCCAAGTTCTACCAAAAGGTTGTCGTATGTCGCGTTTCGCATGATACACAGCGGCGGTATGAAATCAACCCCGAATTTTTTGCAGATTTCACTATATTCAGGGTATGAAAGATACTCGTCAGTACCGTCGTTAAACACGTCGAAGATATAAAAACGTCGCCATGCGTCGTCCCGGTATGTCTTCAAAGAATGGGGGACAAGCCATTCGCCGAAAAAGCGGAGGTTTTTATTCAGCTCGGCCATGTTTTTTAATGCGTCGTTTCCCAGTACAAAATGATGGAAACCAGCATTGTCCTGGGCAATCGAAAGCTCCCGTCTTCTGCTTCCAGTATGGATGCCGTCATCGTCACCCCAAACGGATCCGTTTGTGCCGTCTACTTTTGGAAAAACATAACACTCCCCAATCTCAATGCCTTGAACCTCATCGTTGCCGAATCGTTCTATGTGCATATATTTTTTAAACGCCATTTTATGCAAATCCTTTCGTTGACCGGACCGTAAACGGCATATTATTTATTCTACGATATGATCCGGGTCGATGTTTGGGTCGACTTCATGTAAAAGGCCCCGGATGATCTTTTGGTATTGTTTGGTGTTTAACTCTTCTGTATTGTAATTAACGATCAGTTCGTCGTAATTTACGCCGGCAGCAATTCTGGTAATCACCCGGGAAAGCGAATCAACGGTGATTCGATAACCTGACTGATAATATTTCAACACCCTGAGCATACTTCCGCCGGGGGCTTCATTTCGTATTGGTTCCGTGTATATCAGCCGTTTTGCGGCAAGATCCGGATAAAAATCATCCGAAACAATGCTGCACCATTTTTGGCAATAATGATCCCACCAGAAAGCGGCCTGGCAGATGGTGTAATCAAACGACGAGATAATGTCTTTTGGGTTTTCGAATGTCCATCGTGTAATGAATTGGACCGCATATTTGAATCGTCGTATGGTGATAGCATTGCCTGTGATCATCAGCCGTTCTTTTTCCCCACCGGCCATTTCTGTTGCTATTTCGGATGCATAGTCTTTATCATCGCAAAACAGGTCGATGTCATTCACTTTTTCCCGAGCCACCGCGGCACGGATATATCCACCGGCGACGACAACCGATTCTTTTTTTTAACATCTTCCTGACGGCGTCCGGTAAACGCCTGACGCACCAATTGAGATCGTATTTATTCAATTCTTGCATTATTATTGCTCCTTGGTTATCGTTATTTGTACCATTCATCACCAAAAACGCATTTTGAGCAAATATATCTCCGGCCTTTCGGGCACGAATAGTGCCCGGGTTCTTTTCGGCTACAAATCAGGCACCGGGTTTGATCTGGCTGTTTTTCTATCAGTTTTTCCAGTTTTTCGAGTTTCATTTTTAATCCGCAACTACGGGCAGGATTTTAAACCCGGTTCCGCGACGTTTAAATATCCGTTCAAAACTACCTTTTTGAACAATGTAGGCATATTCTTGGTCGCCACGTTTTTTGATTTCGAATCGTCTCTTTTTCTGATTTGTCCAACTCTTTAAAATAACATATTTTTTAAAGGGGTTTACACCGTTTTCGATTGATAACACATCAAACACCTGGTGCGTATAATTTGAATCCGGTGGTATTCCGAACACAACCGCGACATTTGCGGTTTCAAACGTTTTTACAGGTCGCCCTTCGATCAGCACAGATCCCCGCCTTTTGACAGTTTGTTTTTTGCCTCTTCCGAAGTTCTCTCCCATTTTTCCCGGCCCAGGATGAACCGCACCGCAACCGCGCAAGTTTGGAATGCTTCTTCTATCGCATCACTTACGTTGCCATTGTCGTAAATAATGTCATTCGCCGCCTGTACCAATTCCCCCGCCTCTTCTGCGACAAAAGACGCTGCGTGGATTGGGTCATAGATTTCTTTATTTTCAGGATGTTTTTCGGCAGCTTCGTTGAGATGTGCCATGATTGACAGAAAGACCCAGTGGTATTTTTGCATGGCGTCATCTTCAATGAGTTTTTGTTTCAGATAAAGGGTATGGTCGATAGCTTCTTGGTAGGCGTCGACAAGGGCATCACGGCCGTTGAAGGTTTCAAGGCGTTTGCCATATATTTTCACGCCGAGATCTATCCTGGCGTTGATATCATCAATAAGCGCGGTGGCAACATCCTGCTGCCCATTCCCTGGATCATTTTGGTCCCTGATAGCTGCATCTGTATTTTTTGTCATCCGAACAGTCGCCTTTCTCTGCTATACTCGCCACAGCATGGTTCAGTTTTACTCACTATAGGCCATACGCCATACCCTGCTTCGTTTATCATGACAGGTGCATATCGTTTGCATACGCCAGACTGCCCGAACCGGCAATTTCCACAGGTACGGTCATCTTCTCGTCTATCCATAAGCCCATTTGAATGAATACGTGATTCCGGCATTTCCGACTCCTTTCCCTCTCGTATATACCGATTTTGTAATTTTGTCAAGAAAAAAGGGTTATCTGTTCGTGCCTTGGCGGGGCATTGGTGTTACCGAAAATGTTTTTTATCATATCATCAATATATTCCGGTGATAAATCGACCAAAACGGCTTTCCGACAAAACCGTTTTGAGACAATACCGGTTCTCCCAGTACCGCCAAAGATATCGAGGACTGTGCACGGGACAATTCCCGCATTACAATCGCATGTCGGGCACCATGCTTTTGTTTTTATAATCGACGGTGAATCTTGTCTGTTTCCGGCCAAAAAAGACTGTGGTATTTGCCCGCCTGGAGTAAATTGCGTAACCTCCCTCGATGCCGGTTTTATTTTTTCAACGACACGTTGGAATGGTGCACCGCACTTTGCGCAGCACCCCTTTTCACTGGTACTGGATTTTATGCAGCGTTCGACTAATGCCTCCGGGAACGCCGCAAAATGGCTTCCGCGGAACGGTTGCGTCGGGATAGTCCAGACACTTCTTAAATTACGCCCAGTACCGGGCCATCTTTCAGATCCTTTCAGGATCATCGTATCATTTTTTGCGCCGCCGTTTTCTCGATATTTTGGGCTCCCAGAAAAACGGGTTACTTTGCGCCCATCGTATTTGTGTGGTTCTAAAACAGCGTATTTGTCGTAAAAGTACCTTTCATTTTTCGATAAAAGCAGAACGTATTCATGGCTACCGGTCGGGCGATCTTTTACGGATTCCGGTAGACAATTTGGTTTTTCCCAGATTATATCGCTTCTAAGATACCACCCATCGGACTGTAACGCGATGCCAACCAGCCATGGGACCGGAATTAAGTCTTTTGGTTTGTACCCGGTGGGATTTTTTAGCCGGTCAAGGTTTTGAACCGCTACAGTGTTTATCGAATCAAAATCTTTCCGGTGTGTTCTTCCGCCGCTTGTATAACTCGATCCGATATTGACCCAAATAACGCCGTCATCCCGGAGCACCCGCCGAACTTCACGGAATATGTCGACAGTATGTTTTACATACAATTCCACCGTTGGTTCAAGGCCATATGACCCGAACCAGGCACCGCAATGAATACAAAACTTGCCTGTTGGTGTGTTTTGGCCGGTTGCGTTTTCAAAAGTTACCGCCTTACTGTCTTTGACTTGGCCTTTATGCGTCGGTTGGCATGGTTCACCCCATTCGTGCGTTGGACAATCCCCTGGGTCATCCCATACAACCGAATCCGTGCCATAATTTCTCAATCCATAGTAGGGCGGAGACGTAACGCACATCTGAACATATTTTTTTGGCATCTGCTTCAGAACGTCAAGAACATGACCGTGGTAGATTTCTATTCCGTCTTTTTCGAAATATGGTTTCATTTTGCCCCAATAAATTTTTTAGTTTTGGATGTGCCGATAAGGATTGGATCGGTTTTGACCGGATATCCATCAGCTTGATTTTGAGCCTCGACAATACCGGGGAGTTTTTCGGCAATATTTTGCACTGGCGTAGCCGCGAAAGACTTGTAGGCGGCGCAAAAATTTTTGATAAACCATTTTTCTTCGTCAGTGACCAATTCTTTACATATTTTGGTCCATCCCCCAAACGTTTTTTTAATTACGCTGGTGGTCACCGCATCTTCAAACCGGACAGACCGATAGGGCCCTATTCGGCGTATTGCCTCAAGGACCGTGGTTGCCTGCTGAAATGCGATATCATCCGTACCACCGCCTTTGATCAGATTGATAATTTCTACCGGTTTCGGGAAAAACGTTGATGCACTCATGATTTTAGATAATGCGGATTTGATATCCGCAATGTCTATTTTCCCAAGGGCTACAAAATATGCTGCAATCAACGTATCCGATATCACCTTATCCGGTTTAAACACTTCCCATACTGTTCCAAGCAAGGCTGAAAATTCGTTGAAATCTTTATCCGTCATTTCCCTCTATCCCCAATAGGGTACGCGCCGATTCGATTGCCGCTAAATTTTTTTGGTGTATTTCGGCATGCGATGTAGATTTCGATTTCTTACGATCATACCGAAAGTTCCCATCCAGGATCTTTTCAAAATTTGTTTTTTTGACTATCCACCCGAGATCAGCTTTCCATCCCCGATTATTGTCCCCCAAAAGAAACGGCCGGTTTTCTTTAATGTCGGCAAACAAGGATATCCAATCATCAATATTTTTAAATCTGGGGTATTTTTTTATTCTGGATTTTAGATTCGTCAAAATAACGTCGGATTCAATTTCACCGGTTTTTGAGATTCTGACTTTTTGTAATTCTGGAAGGATTTTGTGGTACGAATTGACAATAGATAATACGCTAGTATTATCTATATAATACTTCTTATCATTCTTGTCTGTGTCCTTTGGTTGTCCTTTGGTTGTCCTTTGGTTGTCCTTTTGGGTGTCCTCTTTTGAATCAGAAGCTTGGTAACTCTCCCAATTTAAAATGTTTATTATTGTGTAATGGGTGTCCGGTTGGGTGTCCAAAAATCCGATGTTTTTCAATTTTTCTATGCGATTTCGGATCGTGGATTGTTTCATTTTTAATTCTTTGGCCGCTGTTTTTCGCCCGAAAATGAATTGGCCAGGTTGCAATTCAACTTCGGTTTCGCCGCGTCCTGTTGTGATGGGTACCCATTCTTTTTTGTGGTTTGCCCGTAGTAGACACCAAATAAATATTTTGAGTAGTCCTTCGTTTTGGAAGACCCGGGATGATAGTGTCTTTCGCCAAAGCTTTACATACCCATCGTCCATTTATTTATGTTTCCTTTTACCGAATATGTAATTTTAATCAGAAAAAAAAAGGACTGGTTTATTTTTATGGTCCATAAAACACATTTTGTTATTTATGTCAAGATGTTTGATTTAACTCAAGTTGTTTATTCGACAGTATGATTTTACAAATTACCGAAAATACTACTTTTTGCAAATAAAGAATATATTTATTACAATTTCGGTTGACAATTATTCGTTTTTATATTACAAGAACGGTAAATTTTAAAACCATACGAATGAAAGCAAAATGGTGGAAAATGAGCACTGCGGGACATGTTATTATTTTGGCTTTGCCGTCGGATCATCAACCCGGTGGTGTTTCCATCCAGGCCACAATCGGGAAATCAAAAAGTGGGGCAAACGGTGCCCGGACTGGATCGAGTACGACGACAAGGGGCGGGAGGATAGGCCGAAAAGGGTGCAGAAGTAAACAAACTTTCCGGCCAACATCCGAGACTGGGTGATGGCCGGAACTGCTCAATAACTTGTTATCTATCAAAGACGGGGTAAAACTTGAAGCCATACTACGAGACGGAATTAGGGAGGCTTTTCATCGGAAACGTTTCGGATATCATTCCGCAACTTCCCGACGAATCGGTTCAGTGTATCATCACGTCACCGCCATATTGGGGGCTTCGTGATTACGGCCATGATGGGCAAATCGGACTTGAGAGAACACCGGAAGAATACATTGAAAAGGTGGCCCGGGTTTTTCGTGAATGCCGGCGGGCTCTTCGGGATGACGGTACATTGTGGCTGAATATTGGCGATTCCTACGCTGCGTCAAGGTCTTATCAAGTGACTGACAATAAACATCCGGGGCTACAGGAGCAGCGCAACCTTGCAAACTCAAGACCGCCTGAAGGTTTAAAGCAGAAAGACCTTGTGGGTATCCCCTGGATGCTCGCTTTCGCGCTCCGGGCTGATGGCTGGTATCTCAGGCAGGATATTATCTGGCACAAGCCGAACCCAATGCCGGAAAGCGTTACGGATCGTTGCACTAAGGCCCATGAATATTTATTCCTGCTGAGTAAAAACCAGAAGTATTTTTATGATGCAGAGGCGGTTAAAGAAAAAAACAGCTCTGGAGCGATAGAGCGTTTTGGCAAAAATCCGATGATATCAGTTGAAAACAGAAAGCACGAAAAAGATATATCTGCAAAAAACAATAGGGCGGCGAAGGCAAAGGAATTTTCAACGTGGCTCCCTAATGGTCGCAACAAGCGTTCCGTCTGGACCGTCGCCACATATCCTTTCAAAGAAGCCCATTTCGCGACATTCCCGCCAAAACTTATAGAGCCTTGCATTCTTGCAGGAACGCGTCCAGGAGACACCATTCTTGATCCTTTTTTGGGGTCCGGAACAACGGCGGTACAGGCTGAAAAATTCGGTCGGAAATGGATCGGGATAGATCTTGGATACACGGCCATATCGGTAAAACGGATCGAATCAGAACGCAAACAATTAAGCCCGTGGAGCGTCGTAGCATGACCAGAAACAGCTTATGTTTTTCCCAATAAAAAATACGCGAAAGGATAGAAAAATGGCACGAAACTGGAAACCTCACAAACAATACAATAAATACCCATTGCGGGTATGCAGAACAATGCACGAATGCGCAATATGTAAAGGTAAGATTCAATGCGGGCAAGAATACTATGATGGTGGATATTCACGGCGGATTCATAGGGATTGCTTCGGCAAAAACGTAAGCCAACAAGTAAATTCAGCCGATAAAAACGGCTGATTTCCGCGTTATGCCGTAAGGCAGAAAGGCAAAAAATGGCGACAATGAAAAGTTTTAGGGAAATACGAAAAATGCCATGGGTAAAACAAGGTATGCGAGTTAAGCATACACATAATGGGAAAATGGGCCGAATTTCAGGGGCCAACGCATCCGCCAATCTAAATATTACATTCGATGGAGATAATTATAGCCATAATTGCCACCCAACTTGGATGATGCAATATTTTGACAAACAAGGAAAATTGATAGCCGAATATGGGAAATAGGTATAACCAGCCAGTCCAGCCGACGAGATGCTGACCGGCGGCGTTGGCGCATAAGAAAGGACGTTCTTAATGGAAAAAGAAATTAGAAATACCCTGGAAGCTATCCTTGAGTATATTGGCGCTGATCTAAGGTATGCTGATAATGCTCAGTTACAATCGTATCTTGAATGGCTAATTGGCAAAGCCAAAAACCGATAACCAGTTAATTCACCCTATGCCAAAAGACCGGCAAGGGTGATCAACACGAGTATGCACCGGCGTGGGGGGACACGCGACCAGAACCATACACAGTCCGGACGGGTTGAGAAGGAAACTCGGGAGGTCCGGCACACGGCAGGACATTTGAAAAACCATAAGCCCGTGGTGGCATGCCGAGAGACACGGTTCGAATCCGTGGTGCATAATCATAAAAAGGGAGAGGCTTCAATGAATTCAGAAAAATTCAGGAAAGAACTCCAGAAAATTATGCCCGGATACAAGTGGACGGTTCATCGGTCCGGTAATCCGAAATATGATCTGTCGGCCACCGGCACACAAACTTCTGGTTTCAATCGACTATCAACGTTGGAGGTGGTCCGACGAGAAAAAGACAACGGTCGAGTCACGTATGAAATTAGAAGCGCAGGTTTCGGCCTAAAGGCGCCGTGGCTATCAGAATATAAAGGCGGCACGCTGGCCCGTGCGTTGCGAGGTTTGCAGAACCATTACGAGGCGATGGCAAGAGAGTATAGCAGCCATGCTAACGCAATAGAATATGCGAGAGCAAAGCATAACCAGTCGTTTGACCCGCAAAAAAATGCGGTCCGGTAAGACGACACAACGCGCCGAAAGGACATGGCTTGACCGAAACACCTGAAATACGATACACCCCCGGGAAACAGAAAGGGGGAATGACGATGCGGGGAAACATATTTTCGCGTCAGAAGTATTTCGTTTGCGGGGGCCGGCTTGTCCACGACGAGCGGAGGGGAGGATGCTTTTGCGAGGATCATCCCCAGGTGGCCGCGACCGGCGGGTTTGTACTGAAATTTGGAAAGGAAATCCGCCAGGAATCCGTCAGCTATGACAAACTCGCCCGAAAGCTGACGGCGCTCCGGTATCACGTCGATGAAGACGATTTTGATCCACGGGACTACCAGGCGGACAAGCCGCTGGCGCTCAACAAACTGATTTTCGAATACCAGAAAGAAAAAGAGGGGCAAAAGCTAAAGACAATCGGCAACATCCGAAATTACATCAAGGTCGCTACCGCTTTTTTCAATGACGCCAATGTCAAAACGATCCGGAAACCGGCGCTGAAAAAGTTTTTGAAGTCCCTGAATGTTTCCGACAAAACGAAATCGAATTATTTGACAACGATCCGCGATTTTTACACCTGGCTGGTGGACGAAGAAATCATATCCCACCACCAGGTCCCGGACTTCCCGAAAACCGATTTCGAACTCGGATGGCGCACACTCACGAATTGGGAGACACAGAACGCTATTCTGGACAAAATTTACGAAATGACATGGGGCATCAATCCGAAGATCTGGATTGGCATTGACCTTTTGCGGACCCATGCAAATATCCGGCCCGGCGATCTTTTAAAGCTGGTTGAATCCGATTTCGACATGAACACCGGGTTCGTATCGATCTGGATGCCGACGAAACGACGGAACGAAAAAAAATCAATCAAACTGCTTGAGGATCAGGTCGAAATGGTCAGAGAAATGAAGCGCCGGTTTCCCGCCGTCGGCATGGTCAAATTTTTCCGGCACCACGGCGGCGTCCAGAGCGTCAAGCACGGGCAGCCGTTCGGGGAGAAATATTTTTACAAATGGTGGATCCGGGCATGTGACGAACTTGGAATAAAAGGGCTCGATCTTTATGGCGGGACCCGGCATACGACGACCACGGAACTCGGCAAAAGGTATGGCCGGGAAGCGGCCCGGGAAGCGAATGAAAATCGGACAAACAAGGCGTTTGAACGGTACTGCCAGGTGAGGGGGGAAAGGGCGCAGGAGATGACCCTTTTGGTGGAAAGGGGACAACGGCGGGCGGTAGGCGGGGAGGGTGCTTTTTGATTATTATTGCTTGGAAAGGGTGGAAATGAAGCCATACTACGAGACGGAGTTGGGGAGGCTGTACCACGGGGATTGTCTTGAGGTTATGCCGGAGCTTGAGCCTGTGGATTTGGTTTTAGCTGACCCAACATATGGGATGAATGCTAATGTCAAAACAGAAAGCACAAAAAGAACACATAGGCCAGTGAAGGGGTTTGATGGTTCTGGGAAAGACTGGCCTGCCGTCAAAGGCGACGATAAACCATTTGATCCTAAACCTTTTTTGGGATTTAAAGAGGTTATTTTATGGGGCGGCAATCATTACGCTAGCAGGTTGCCAGACTCAAGGGCTTGGCTTGTATGGGATAAGCGCTGCGGTCGGAATAGTGATAATAATTCAGACTGTGAAATAGCATGGTCAAACATTGGGGGGGCCGCAAGGCTTTATCATCACTATTGGAGGGGATGGATTCGGGCCGGAGAAGAAAATTTAAGCCGAAACGGAAAAAAATTACATCCTTTTCAAAAGCCTATATCATTAATTTCTTGGTGCCTTTATCTTTCAAAAACAAACGGAACTGTTTTAGATCCATTTATAGGCTCTGGCACAACTGCCGTGGCATGTGAGCGCATAAATCGCAAATGGATAGGCATAGAGATATCAGAAAAGTATTGTGAGATAGCGGCAAAACGGATCGAATCAGAACGCAAGCAATTAAGCCCGTGGAGTGTCGTAGCATGACCAGAAACAGCTCATGTTTTTCCCACCACTTTCCCACCACTTTCAAGGCGGTCAAAAAGGCTGAAAACGATGGGTAAGTGTCTGAAATTATTGAATCAGGTATGGTGGAGGCGGCGGGAGTCGAACCCGCGTCCTGCCACGACTGGCCTATGTTTGCGGTGGCATCCCACCCATTCCCCACCACCCGGATTTTATCCGGTTGTCGATAGGAGAGGGTGGCACCACCTTAAAACTAACTGGTTAATTACTTGTTGGCGCGGCCTGGGAACAGATGCGCCAGACCCGGTAGCCGCCAACCAGCTATTCCAGCGGATAAACCGCTGAACGGAGGAAAAAGATATGCAAAGTTACGATGAAAACAATAACGTAATCCGAACGCAGCTTCTGAAGGATCTTGTAAAAAATTCAGAAGCCTCTGACCCCTTTGACCAAATACGGCAGGAAATGAACGATCCGGAAGTCAAATATGTGAAGATCGGCGAAATTCCCGGAAGGGGGCAGGAAATAGAAATCAACGGCCTTCGATACCGAGTTATCATGTCGAATGCGAAGAAGCGGCGCTTCACTGTGGAATTGATTTAATCGCCAACCAGAAGATTCACCAGACAAGCTGGTGATCTTCACGTTATGGAGCTTAAAATGAATCAGTCAGAATTAATTGAAAGTTTTCTGTATTTGAGAGATAGGGCTTCTGCTGTAGGAATTACCCTAAAAGCGGAAGCGGGGAGTTTTTCATTTGCAGATATTCCTGGGGCGACCGGGGTCGTCATGTTCGACACAATATGTGCCACAGAGAATTTTGTATATGGATATGAAAAAGCATACGCTGTCCATAACCAGGCCAATCAAGCCGACCAGAAACACGATGCGGCTAAAACAACTTAACGACTGGCGGCTTATCGCCGGTGTTATGCGCCAGCACCCGAAAAGGGGAAATAAGCCCCGCCGCCATGCGAATGGTCGCGAAGGTGAAGCCGATAAAACGTCACTTGCGGGGTAAAATCGGTGCCAGGTGAAACTCCTGGGGCGCATGATACAACACACATTGGGGGATGGAAATGGAAGAATTTCTATATTGTAAATGTGGGCACCCAATTAAGGTTTTGTACGATGAGGGGCCACGAACATGCAGAAGTGACGGCCTGCGATTTGTTGATTTGAAAAGATCGGATGAAGGTTGGTGTTTGTTTAGATGTCCTTCATGCCACAATGTTATCGAAAAGGAATCGCTTGTTGAAATCGGAGATTTATAACCATACTGGAAAAGGAAATAAAACATGGATTGGATATCAGTAGATGATAGGTTGCCGGACAACACAGATATGGTTTTGATTTGGTATTCCAAGGCCGGATGGGATGATAGGGCACGATATAAACCTGGAGTTTATCTTGGGTATTACATCGCCGATATCTGCGAGTTCAGACCGCTTGGTTCGTCTGGTGATTTTATCGACGATATATCCCATTGGATGCCGTTGCCGCCGCCTCCCGCCGATCGGGATATGGAGCAAAAGTTCAAATACGGATGCTTCGTAAATGTCG
>JGI10211J14876_10000740_pt1 | contig 14033 bp, 11 predicted proteins | sample Etolagsediment_FD_14876 | JGI IMG/M metagenome (IMG submission 14876)
TCTTGGCAGATAATGGCATCCACCACGGCCAGCTGTGGTTTCACAGCAGACATCAGATCAATAACTGCCTCAAAGAGTCCCTCTTGGTGGTTGGCCTTCTTTCCGCTGTCTGTCAAAAGCCCCTTGAGGTTCTTGATGGCGCAGGTCATCTCCGTCTGATCATGGGTTTTAAGTTTGGGCACACTAATGATCACATCTGCCTGTTGTACTAGTTCCCAAAATGGCAAGGTCTTAAAAACCTTGCCATTGGGGACTGGGATGTCCACATGAGGTGTCTTCTTTAGATTGACCACCTCATAGCCCATGTCTCGAAGATCTCTGTATCCCGAGGCCTGGATAACCTTCTCCGTATCAACTCCCACAGCAGAGGATTCCGCTATCACCGGACGGGCTTCCAGCCCTCTTACGATATCGGCAAGGGCGCGCGGGATCTCCGGCATGGTGATACAACCAGCCTCCCTCTCGACTGGTGGTGCAACCCAGCTGGGATTGATGAGAACCAAATGCCCAAGCTTAATAATATCCCGGACCCGGATATCCCCAATCAGGTCGAGTGCTTTTTGTACAGCCTCCTTAATTTCGGGATATTCAGGCTTCGGATTTGTCTTAACAATAGATACCCTGACCTTGCTCATTTTATAACCTCCTCATATATTCAACAATACCAAGAAATTTTCCGCCTGGATTCATCTGTATATGCAAATGTACGATGCCGGCTTGCTGACCTTTAAATCGAACGTCGCGTTAGCTGGGATCACAACGGTATCACCAATCTTGACCGTTTTCCAATCTAGACCTGGAGGACAGATCTCGAATCCACCTAACGTCACGGTGATATGCTCTTCTTTTTCTGTATCAATGGAGTAGGTTCCTGGTAACATAACACCGATTGTGTATTGGGTGCTTTCAAGTTCGAATCCTAAACTCTTGATCTTGCCTTCAAAATATTCATTAACTTTAATCATGTCCTTTTCCTCCTAAAAGTAACCCACCCTATTTCATTGAAAACCATCAATGTTTTTTCTTGTCATTGGATGCTGTGTTTTTCATTTAACGGCCTATGAGTTCCAGGCTTTTTTTAAAGGTGATCATGCTCATATCAAAGATCTTTGGAAGGTGCTCTTTTAGTACTCCCTCTATTGAACTCTTATCCAAAGGTAGTGTATGTGAACCAATCAGGACACCCAGTAGTATTACATTAGTTATTATAACTAATTTCTGTCAAGCGATGTCCTCGATAGTGTCAGAAAAAAATTAAAAAGAAATGTAAATGAGCGCCATGTCTTGATCAACCAAAAGGGGTAATGTCCTTAAGAGTTAGAAATAGGATATGGTTAAGCTCTAGTAATTTCAATTGACATACTAGCATACTTCTGTATATTTTTTAAAATAATTAGATATTTTATGGTGTTAAGGTTAGAAACTGTTCATTGTGAAAGAAGGGATTTATAATGAAAACACAGAAGTTACTTTATTTATCCAAAAAGGATGTTGAAAGAGTAGATCTACCGATGGAGGAGATCATTGAGGCACTGGATGTGGCCTTCAAGGAAAAAGGCCGCGGCAAGATAGAAATGCCGCCCAAACCAGGGATTCACACACAACCCGATGCATTTATTCATGCGATGCCGGCCTATATTCCCTCTCTTGGTTCAGCAGGTATCAAATGGGTCAGTGGATATCCTGAAAATTATAAGCATAATTTGCCCTATATCAACGGACTGCTCATTCTAAATGACCCTAACACAGGCATTCCTTTATCTGTGATGGACTGCATCTGGATTACAGCCATGCGAACTGGCGCTGCAACTGCTGTAGCGGCAAAATATATGGCAAATATGGACTCTCACACAGTAGGAATCCTTGGATGCGGAGTTCAGGGAAGAACGAATCTGAAAGCCCTCACGATTATGATACCTTCCCTTAAAGAGGTTAAGGCCTATGATATTTCAGATGATGCAGTCAACAGATATGCCGAAGAAATGGGAAAAGATACAGGGCTGGATATACGCATTGCAGGAAGCCCTGAAGAGGCAGTCCGAGATTCCGATATCATTGTGACTGCAGGCCCCATTCTTAAAGAACCTCAACCTGTCATTGAAGATGACTGGGTCAAATCAGGTGTTTTTGCCTCTCCAGTGGACTTTGATTCCTATTGGAAAAAGTCCGCCTTTGATAACTGCGACAAATTTGTTACGGATGATAAGGATCAGTGTCTCTATTATAAATCCCTTGGATATTTTCAGCATATACCTGAAATTTATGCAGATCTTGGCGAAATCGCCGCCGGTATAAAGCCGGGCAGGGAGAAAAGGCAAGAAAAAATCATTTGTGCAAATCTTGGCCTTGCCATGGATGACATGGCAACAGCCATAAAGATCTATAAGAGAGCCTTTGACAACAACATCGGCACGTGGCTNGAACNTTAAATACCGTCCTCTAAAAAATTTTTCATGATTTCTTAATGCCCTTCTAAAATTACCCTATAGAAACTTACTGCCCAGTTTCATTTTTCCGGTTTAAAATTCAAAAGTCATAACCCTCTTGGGAAACCAAAATCTCTTTTTTGAAAGAGAATCCTTGACACTATACACATGATAAATATAATAATGGTTAAACCATTATAAAAAGAGGTGCTATGTTCCAGAAAGCCAGACAGAACAGGATCTTTCAGGATATGGTTGAGCAGATTCAAGAGGCCATCCTTCAGGGCACTCTCAATCCCGGTGATAAACTGCCACCTGAGAGAGAATTAAAGGAGGTGTTCGAGGCCTCCAGGGGTACGCTTAGGGAGGCGCTACGAATACTAGAACAGAAGGGGCTTATCACGATCAAGACAGGGGTTGCCGGCGGCGCTGTGGTTAATGCCTTGACTACCGATCAGGTAAGCGAGAGCCTGGATCTGCTTATACGCTATCAAAAGGTCTCTTTAAGGGATCTGGCAGAGTTTCGGGAGGGGGTGGAGGGGCTGGTTGCAGGCCTTGCTGCGGAGAGGGCAAAAAGCGACGACATCTTACGATTGGAGGAGATTCTTGCAGAGGCAAAGACCCATCTCGAGCACGGAATCTCTCACTGGGTTGAGTTTATCGAAGCGGATAACCTGATTCATCTCACGCTCGCCCACATTGCCAGAAACCCCATTTATGAGTCGGTGCTTAAGACGGTGTACCAGAATATTAACCTCTATTTTGTGAGGTTCCTCCCCAAGGAAGAAAGTCTCATGAAGGAAAATTTTCAAGATCTGGCAGAAATCATAGGGGCAGTGAAGAGCGGAGAGTCGGCAAAAGCAAACTTACTGGTCCAGAACCACGTATATCGTTTTAACCAGTTGATGGAGCAGATCACATAACAAGATACGAATTGAAGAATTCAGAAATTGATGAATTGGGATTCTGGGTCCCTTCTCGATTGAGAGTGATCTAGTGAAGAATTCCTCAATTCGCAATTCAATATTTATCTCAAAGGATTAAGGAGAAAATGTATATGTCTGATGGGAGGATTACAAAGCATCCGATCCTGAGCATTCTAAAGAGAAAGAAGGTCGGGTTTTATTGGAATAATAGGAGATTGCAGGCCCATAAAGACGAGATGATCTCCTCCGCGCTGTTTGCCAACGGAATCCGCACATTCGGCCATCATGTGAAGGATAGATCTGCTCAGGGGATATTTTGCGCCAATGGCCAGTGTGCCCAATGCATGGTGATCGCCAATGGTATGCCGGTAAAGGCCTGCATGACCAGGGTGGAAGAGAATATGGTAGTGGAGAGCGTTGAAGGTTTGCCAACGTTGCCGAAAACTATAGAAGCTTTTCAATTCTCATGCACTGAGGAGGTTGAAACAGATGTTCTGATAATCGGTGGAGGTCCTGCTGGTCTTTCAGCTGCCTTACAATTAGGTAAAAGAGGGATTGAAACCCTCATTGTTGATGATAAGGGCCGGTTAGGAGGGAAATTAGTTCTTCAGACCCATAAGTTTTTTGGTTCAATTGATGATTGTTATGCAGGAACAAGAGGGATAGATATCGCCAAAATTTTAGCAGATGATATCAAAACCAACCCCTCGATAAAGGTGTGGCTCAATAGCACTGCAGTGTATGTGTTTAGCGATAAAAAGGTGGGGATAGTTACCAATAGCCGCCAATATAGAATAGTCAAACCGAAAATTGTTGTAAATGCTGCAGGCGCAAGGGAGAAATCTCTAATATTTCCTGGAAATACCTTGCCCGGTGTTTATGGTGCTGGTGCATTTCAAACATTGGTAAATAGGGATCTTGTTAAGCCTGCGAAAAAAATATTTGTGGTGGGAGGGGGGAACGTAGGATTGATCGCCGCGTACCATGCCCTACAGGCTGGTATCGAGGTCGTTGGATTAGCAGAGGCCTTGCCGCAGTGTGGTGGATATCAGGTTCATTCGGACAAAATAAAAAGATTAGGAGTGCCTATATATACCAGGCATACAATTCTGAGCGCTCAGGGAGATGAGCATGTGAATTCAATTACAGTGTGCGAAATAGATAATAATTTTAAAGCAATAGCTAATACAAAAAGAATCTATGCGTGTGATACCATATTAATAGCTGTAGGGTTAAATCCAGTGAACGAATTCTATGAGGAAGCTAAACTGGCAGGAATAAAGGTTTTTACAGCCGGTGATGCAAAGGAAATTGCTGAGGCATCCTCTGCTATGTTTAATGGAAAGATTGCTGGTGTGGAGATTATACGGGAGCTGGGCGTAGAAAAAGGAGAAATTCCTAGGGATTGGTACAAGAAGGCGGAAACCCTCAAAAGCCCACCCGGACATGTTGGAACACCCGATTATGATTCCATTCCAGAGGAAGGTATAACACCGGTATTCCATTGCGCACAGCAAATTCCCTGTAACCCATGTGTCTCCGCGTGTCCAAAAGGAGTAATTTCTATTCCAGGCGATTCACTTTTGGGGAAACCCCATATTGCGAAACATGAATGTATCGGGTGCAACAAATGTGTCTTTATCTGTCCAGGACTGGCGATATCACTGGCAGACTATCGCGATAATCCGAACAACCCCGTGGTCTCTCTCGCCTATGAGGTCTACAACTATGAATATAAAAAGGGAGACCACGTGTTATTAACCAATTATGAGGGAAACCCCCTTCAAGAGTCAGAGATTATTGACACAGTGCTCAATAAAGCCTCACGAAAGACACAGATCATCAAAGTAAGAGTTCCAAAAGAGATTGCCAAACGAGTTGCAGGATTTAAGATTCAACGAGATGAAGCTACGCTACCGAAAGGCAAACCCACTGTTGATAGAATTCCCGACGACGCCATTGTGTGCAGGTGCGAGAGGGTAACTGCCGGAGAGATCCGCAAGTGGATCAGGAAAGGCATAAGGGATGTGAATCAGATCAAGGCCATCACAAGAGCGGGCATGGGGGCGTGTGGATCTAAGACATGTGGAGATTTGATTGTGCAGTTACTTAAAGACGAAGGGTTACCTGCAGAAGATATTACATTACATACAATACGGCCGATTTTTATTGAAGCTCCTCTTGGTGCATTCTCCAATGTCTCCTATGGTGGTAGCCGTGAACAAATCATATGATCTGATTGTCATTGGTGCAGGATCAATTGGCGTTCCTGTAGCCATGGAGTTTTCGAAAAAAAGTCTCTCCGTATTGGTTATAGACGCTCTTCCATCACCAGGGCAGGGAGAAGACAAAAAGGCAATAGGGGGTATCCGGGCAAGCCATTCGGATAAGGGAAAGATATTGGTCTGCCAGAGGAGTATAGAACTTTTTTCTTACTGGAAAGATACCTATGGAGATGATATTCAATGGCAGAGCAATGGGTATTCATTCCCCTCTTACACAGAAGAGCATGAAAATAGCTTAAAAGATTTAATGAGAATTCAACAAGAATTTGGTCTGAATATTAAATGGCTCTCTGGTGAAGAATACAGGAAACTCAATCCAGGAATTAATATGAAAGGATTGAGGGGCAGTACCTATTCACCAGGAGATGGCTCGGCATCGCCACTCCTGTTTACCCAGTCTTCTTATTTCAATGCCTTGAAATATGGCGCTAAATTCAGATTTAAGGAGACAGTTATTGGTTTTCATATTGAAAATAATAGAATTATTGTAGTAAAGACGAATAAAGGTGAATATCACTCGGCCAATGTGTTAAATGCTGCTGGTGCATATGCAAAAGAGGTTTCTAAAATGGCTGGGATTGATATTCCCGTACATCCAGATTCTCATGAGGCAGGAATCTCTGAGCCGGTAGAGCAATTTATGGGTCCAATGGTTGTTGATATGCGGGAAGATGTAGGGTCGAAAAATTTTTATTTTTACCAGAACACCGAAGGTCAGGTGGTTTTCTGTTTGACCCCTGATCCACCAATTTGGGGCGTAGACACCCGTGCCACCTCCATATTTTTACCAATGATTGCAAAAAGGATGATTAGTATCATGCCTATGCTTGCAAACCTTAAAGTTCGACGTACCTGGCGTGGACAATATCCCATGACACCTGATGGCTTTCCGATCGTCGGAAAGATGAAGGAATTAGATAATTTCTACCAAGCTGTTGGTATGTGCGGTCAGGGCTTTATGCTCGGCCCTGGTATGGCTGAGTTGGTCTATAGAATGGTAACAGACAACTGCAATGAAGATGATCCGGAAATCCTGGAAAATTTCGATCCGTATCGTGATTTCAAGGGTCAGGAGATATTTAAATAAATTGAAAATTGAAAATTTTCAATCCAAGGGGGCTCCTTTGAAAAATGTTTATGATATCGTGGTGATCGGTGGAGGAATAATTGGCTCAAGCATCTCTTATAACTTGGTCAACGACGGATTCGATGGCGACATTCTGGTTATCGAGAAAGACCCTACGTATGAATTTGCATCCAGCACCCTGAGTGCTGGTGGTGTGAGAGAACAATTTAGCCTTCCTGAAAATATTAAAATATCTCAATACGGTATCGATATATTCGAAAATTTTGATGAAATAATGGAAATTAATGGAGAACCGGCTCACGCAGAATTCAAACAGCGAGGGTATCTCTTTCTTGCAAATGAAACAAATCTGCCGACAATCAAAAAGAATTATGAGACACAGAAGGATCTGGGAGCGCATGTATCGTTACTTTCCATTGATGAAATCAAAAAATTAATTCCCCATATAAATACCGATACTCTGGTGAGTGGATGCTTTGGTTCCCGAGACGGATACCTTGATCCTTACGGAATTTTACAGGGATATGTAAAGAAGGGGAAAAACCTTGGCATAGACTATCTCTCCGAAGAGGTAACAGAGATTGATGTAAAAGGACAGAGAATTGAAGGTGTTCTCACCCATAAGGGTACGCATATACAATGTAGGATTGTTGTCAATGCTGCCGGTCCGTATGCAGCTGTAGTTGGAAAAATGGCAGGCATAGATCTTCCAGTGGACCCTGTACGAAAGATGGCGTTTGTATTTGATCCTCACATCAAATTTGATTATGATCTACCGCTTGTAGTGGACACTGATGGATTACTGTATTTTCGCCATGAACCCGGTAAAACCATTTTAACAGGTAAATCAATCCTCGACGAGCAGCCTGGTTTTAATTTTGAATGGAACAGAGATTATTACATGGACGTTGTCTGGCCCCAGGTGGCTAAAAGAATCCCTCCATTCGATACCGCCAAATTAATCAGGGGCTGGGCAGGGCTCTATGCCATGAATAAAGCAGATGGGAATGCAATTATTGGTCATTTCGGTGATGTTCAAGGGTTTTATGGCGCAGTGGGCTTTAGCGGTCATGGTCTACAGCAGTCTCCGGCAATAGGAAAGTGTATGTCAGAGTTAATCCAGTTCGGAAAATACCAAACAATTGATCTATCGCGCTTTTCTTTCGATCGTTTTAAAACAGGAAATCTTGTGTTTGAAGAGGAAATGATTTAAGCTGCAAATACTTTGTAAGCTTTTACAGGATTGTAACATTTAATCCATTACTTGTGGGTTATGAGGCCTTTTCTAAAGTGAATGGCGGGAGGCCGCTGTCCTTTTCACGACTTATCAGTGGGGGAAACCGCATGACCCGCCATGTCGGGGCAATGCGGAGGGGGTAAGAATCCCCCATAGATAAGTCGTAGAAAAGACCAGGCCGCGAGCCTCTGAACTGAAGAAAAGGTCTCATTGACCTATTGCCCCGTAATCAGTTGCAATAATCTAAAAAAACAATCTGAAATGATAAATCTGAGAATCAAAAAAGGTTTTTACCTGAGGAGGTTACAAAATGGGCTCTTTTGAGATGGATAATAACAAAGAATTAACGAGATTCGAATACCCGATTAGTCCTATTGAAAGGGGTTATAACAATAAAACATTATACATCGATATCTCTGATAATAAAATTGTGAGCAAGCCACTCACAGATGAAATGAAAAAGATATTTACCGGAGGTCGAGGATTTGGTTTATGGTTGTTATGGAACGCCATTAAAGAAAAAACCAAATGGAACGATCCGGCAAATGAGATATGTATAGCCTGCGGTCCGTTGGGCGGAACTACCCTTTATCCGGGCAGTGGCAAAAGTATTGTCGTTACTATATCACCACTCACACAGTCTGTTATGGACTCCAATGTAGGCGGATATTTTGGTCCGTATCTAAAATTTGCGGGCTGGGATGCCATGGAGATTCAAGGTAAGGCTGACAACGACATCATTATAATGATAGACGGTGATAGGGGCATAGTAAAGATAGTTGATGCGAAAGGATTTCCAGAAGATTCACACATACTCGGTGCAGCCCTTGCTGATAGATATAGCGAGGGGAACATGAGGGCTATTTCAACAGTGTCTGCTGGCTCCGGGGCAGAACATACTTTGATGGGTTGCCTCAACTTTTCCTGGTATGACAATATTCGTAAAACCTATCGGTATAAACAGGCAGGCCGAGGGGGGACCGGCACTGTTTTCCGGGACAAAAATATTAGGGCTATAGTGACCAAGTTTTCCAAAATGGTATCAGATATAAACCACCCTGCTGACTTCGAAAGGTTAAAACAAGGGGGGCGGATATATACCAAAGAAATTAGGACCCTTGATCCCAAACAAAACGAGATGGCGAAGGTAGGAACAACCCACCTGATCAATATTATGAATGACTACGACCTTCTTCCCACCACTAACTTTCGATTTGGAAGCCATCCAGATGCACTCAACCTTGGCAAAGAGGTATACCGCAAAAAATTCCACCCCGGGTTCGATGGGTGCTGGTTTGGGTGTTCCGTGGCCTGCTCACATGGAGTCAAGGATTTCACCCTTAAAACTGGTCCTTACAAAGGGCAATCGGTGTGGGTAGACGGCCCCGAATATGAAACAATAGCGGGACTTGGCGCAAACTGGGGAATATTCGATCCTGATTTTGTCATAGAAGCAAACTTTTATTGCGACACCTACGGGTTAGACACCATCTCTGTCGCAACTGCAACAGCATTTACTATGGAATGTTATGAGATGGGCTTCATAAATAAAACTGTCACTGGGGGTTTAGACCTTCATTTTGGCAACAAGGATGCTTCCTTGGAGATAATCCACCAAATGGCAAAAGGAGAGGGTTTCGGTGCCACAATAGGCCTCGGTGTGAGAAAGATGAAAGAAATATTTGCAAGAGAATATGGCGCTGACCCCACTATTATGAGTGACATAGGAATGGAATCTAAGGGTCTCGAGTTTTCCGAATATGTGACCAAGGAATCACTTGCACAACAGGGTGGATACGGCCTTACCCTTAAAGGCCCCCAGCACGATGAGGCATGGCTCATAATTCTGGATATGGTAAATAATTTTCTTCCTACCTTTGAGCAAAAGGCCGAGGCCCTTTGGTGGTTTCCCATGTGGCGAACCTGGTTTGGCCTTAATGGCCTGTGCAAGCTTCCCTGGAACGATATTGTTCCTGAGGATAATAAGGGGACGCCAAATCCAGCAAAGGTTACGAAGCACGTTGAATGGTACGCCGAATATTTTTCTGCTGTTACCGGTTTGAATGTAAGCCCTGATGATTTGATAGAGATGAGTGAGAGGGTCTACAATTTTCAAAGGCTCTTCAATCTACGACAGGGTTTTGGAACACGCGAGCACGACAGCATACCATATCGGGCAATGGGGCCAGTAACCAAAGAGGAATATGAATCACGCAAAGATAGGTATGACACACAGCTAAAGGAATTTGGCATCCTGGATCCTGAAGGTAAGAGCACTGAGGAAAGGCTTAAAGCCCTAAGGAAATACAGGGAAGATCGCTATGAAAAGCTCAAGGATGCTACCTATAAACGTCGTGGTTGGAGCCCAAACGGGATACCGACGGTTGAAAAGGTGAAGGAACTAGGAATAGACTTCCCTGATGTTGTGGAGTTGATATCCAGATACCAGTAGATCAAACAAAATCGGTACGTAAAAATTGTACCATAGCTGGTTAATGTGAAACTATAGTGTTGTACGTGCAACATATTTAGGCTTTCACAGGTTCAACGTTCATGGTTAAGGGTTCAGAGTTGGTCGCCTTGCGCTATCAATATATCCATCCAGCGCCTGTCTCCTGGCGATGAGCCAGGCGCTGGATGCCAGGCCGCGATATCTTCGACATATTTAATCTTTATGGTTTTTAACCGTGAACCGTGAACCGACAACCGTGAACGTTTACTACCATATTTTCGCTTGACTAAAAGAAATTAGAACTTAAAATGGCCATTACGTAACTCTATTCAGCCACAGATTCACACAGATGAACACAGATAGGTTTAATTGATAATAAAAAAATATCAGCGCTAATCAGCGTAAATCCGTGGCTAAACAGTTACGTGAAGTTTTGAAAAAGGAGAAGGGAGACCATGTTAAAAGACAAAAAAATCGGGATAATCGGAACAGGAAATATGGGGGAGGCTCTTATCAGTGGGCTTGTTCATTCCCGCTCGTCTCTTCCTGAAAACATCATTTGCTCAGACATTCGTAAGGATAAACTTAAATCTATCAAGGAAGTATATGGGTTAGTCACAGCAAAAAACAATCTCGATGTGGTTAAGGCATCGGAAATTGTTATTTACGCGATCAAACCGCAGATCATGGCATCAATACTAAAGGAAACAGCTGACTGTCTGGATATGTCCAAAATCATTATCTCCATTGCCGCCGGAGTTCCCTTAGCCGCCATAGAGTCGTGCCTTAATAAGGACCTGCGTCTTATTCGGGTCATGCCCAATATCGCTGCATCTGTGAAGGAGGGTGCTGCTGCCATTGCGCCTGGAAAACATGCCCTTAAAAGTGATCTTAAGCTATCTAAGGCCATCTTTGATTCTGTGGGGGAAAGCGTTATCATCGAAGGGAATCTCATGGATGCCATTACAGGGTTAAGCGGGAGTGGCCCTGCATACATCTTTCTCATTGTCGACGCCTTAGCCGATGCCGGAGTGAAAATGGGGCTTTCAAGAGAGGATGCTCTTTTTCTTTCAAGTCAAACAGTATTGGGCGCTGCAAAATTATTGATGGAGACACACGAGCACCCCGGAAAATTAAAGGATAAGGTTACCTCACCCGGTGGAACAGCCATAGCCGGCCTCCATACCTTAGAGGAGGGTGGCCTTCGAACGACTCTTATCAATGCTGTTGAAGCAGCCACAAAGCGAGCTAAGGAACTGGGAGAAATGATGATCAAGAACTTCTCCGAGGATTAACACATAGAGGTTCCTGCAAATAAATTCCCTTGAGGTTGTTTCTATAAATCTAGAAAGCCCCAAACTAAAAATAGGTACGAGGTAGTATTTTGGGAGAGATAAAAAGCACCCTCGATCTTGTTTTTGAAAAAACAAGAAATCTCACCCTGAGTGATGAGGAAAAACTGAGCCTTGCACGCGAGAAACTCAATAAAAAAGTGCAGGGCCTCTGTAACAGATATCTGGATAACTTCTTTTCCGTGAGTCGTCTCAAGGATGAGATGGAAAAAATTGCCAGCAATGATCGTGAACTTGCATATAATTTTCTTAAAAAATATCTCCTCGCTCATTTCGACCTGGACGGCAACAACTCATTGATTGTGTCTGCTCTCAGTGAAATCGCCAGGTGGGACATAACCTCCCTGAAAAACCTCCAGAAAGAATACAACTCAGAGAAGGAAGACACCAAAAAAGCGGTTACAGAAAAATCCCTTCTGGCTTTGAAAGAGAGTGGTGTGTCCGGTTCTGCTGTTATCCCTAATCTGGACAATATCCCAGAGTGGAATGAATTCCTCAAAAGCTTGCGCAAAAGATACCAGGAACGGCTCAAGACAATAGGAAATGATTAACAATCTCCTACAATAGCCCAAAATAAATATTTTCAACAAGGGAGAAATTCCTATCTATATTTTCTCGTCCCCTGATGATGTCACCATGCCCTGGAAGTAAGAGTTCAAGATTAAGAGAGGATAAACGACTGATACTCTTTTTTAGCTGTTCACCATTCCCACCAGGTAAATCTGTGCGCCCCACTCCCTGTTCAAAGATAACATCACCTGCAAAGAGCGCCTTATGAGAGGGCCAGTACAGACAGATCGAACCAGGTGAGTGGCCTGGGCTGTGAATAACCTCAAGTTCTATGGTTCCTGCTTTTAAATTCCCTTCTGTAAGGAAAAAATCAGGCTTAATAGTAAAATTGTGAAAGGATGCAGCCTTTTGGCGAAAATAACGGTATTCCGTTTCATGTATTGCTACCATAGTTGATAAGGATGAAAAGGACTGTGCTGTCTCTATATGATCGGGATGCATATGGGTAGCAATTATTAGGTCAATGTCTTCGATTCTGACATTGATAGAGTCTAATGAGTTCCGTAATTCAGGAAAGAGATGTTGATGACCGGGATCAATGAGGATTTTGAAGGGGCCGTTAATGAGAAAGCTGTTACAGTTATTTTCTGTTAAAGACCCCCACGGAAAGGCGTATAACTCATCACTTAGCTGCATATCTATTTACCTCAATTTTTTGTAACTACCCAGGTATCTTGCCACAAAGACACCAAGACACCAAGATTAGAGAATTATTCTTTATTATAGCTTTTTTAATGCATGGAACATTGAAATTAATGAGAAAACTTCGTTATTCAATTTATATTTATCTCCTCTTTGGGTCTTCGCGCAGCGCAGGCGCTTGCGCCGCGTGTGTGCCTTGGTGGCTGAATAGTTACAATTTTTTAAGATGATAATAATTTTATATTCCTATATACTATAGCAGAAAATATTTTATTGAAAAGGCCTGAAATGAAATATTCATTTCAGAAACTATAGTAATCATATTCTATTCACAGGAGATAAAAATTGCCACTCTATGAATATCGGTGCCAGATATGTGGCAGAGAATTTCAGTATTTGGTGTTAAAAAAAGAAGATGAGGCGGTTGTGAGGTGTCCAGGATGTAACGGCGGAGATTTAAAAAAATTGGTATCAAGGGTTGCCTATCATGTTTCAGAGCAAGATCGGCTATCCGCATTTGAACAGAACTCTCCAAAAGATGATGCGTTTTATAAAGACACCAGAAACATTGGGCTTCAAGCCCAAAAGAGAGCGCAGCAAATGGGTGTTGATTTAGGATCCGGTTTTGAGACAAAATTAGACAGGCTGCGCACAGACCCAGGGAAAGTGTTTGATGAGACTGATTAAGGCTATTACTACTTTTTACTTCTTCCGTTCATAGTTACTATCTTAATTATAAAACCTGTTATTGCCCGGTAGAAAATATATTGCCATATGTGAAAATAAGTTTGAAGTGACGTTAAGTGCCTAAAGTTTTCAAAAGTAATAGTCTGAGCATGAAAACCTATTAGGTTAAGATAAAATATGGATAGAAAGAAAATTTTTATTACGAGAAAAATACCTGAGGCAGGCATAGAAAAGCTTAAAGAGATTTTCGATGTAGAAGTCTCCCCTTTTGATCGAGATGTAACCCAAGATGAAATAATAAAGATGGCAACTGATGCTCAGGGGCTGGTTTCTATGGTCACAAACAATCTAAACAAAGACATCATCGAT
>JGI10211J14876_10000741_pt1 | contig 14022 bp, 16 predicted proteins | sample Etolagsediment_FD_14876 | JGI IMG/M metagenome (IMG submission 14876)
CCCAGTGGGACACCACCTCCGTGGAGATTCAGGCTCAAACCTCCCTGGGCCCGTGCAGGTACAGAGCCACGGGCAGGGTCCTTATCTTCGACGGCTTTGGGAAACTGTGGCCCACAGGCTCCGCCGATCCGCAACTGCCCAAAGTGAAAGCAGGTGATGCCCTGGCTGCTGTTGACATCCAGGCCAAACAGAATTTTACCAAGCCACCAGCCCGATATACCGAGGCCTCTCTTGTAAAAGCGTTGGAGAAAGAAGGAATCGGCCGGCCCAGCACCTATGCCTCAATCATAACCACCATACAGGACAGAAAATACACCGAAAAGATTGACCGCAAGTTCCATGCAACCGATATCGGCGAGGTTGTCACCGACAAACTCTGCGAGTTTTTTCCGAACATAATGGATGTCGCCTTTACGCGCCACATGGAGGACCAATTAGACAAAATTGAAGAGCGGCACGCCGACTGGCTTGCCGTACTGAAGGAATTTTATAGCCCATTCAAGAAAAGCCTCGACAAAGCCACCGAAAAAATGAAACATGCCAAGGCCGAGACCACGCCCAGTGAATACAAGTGTCCGAAGTGTAAAAAAGATATGGTCTATCGCTTCGGCAAAAACGGAAAATTTCTAAGCTGTTCAGCGTATCCCGAATGTAAATTCGCCGCCCCATGCGACAAGGAAGGAAAAATGATAAAGGAAAAGAAATCCACCCACAAATGTCCCAACTGCGGTAAGCTTATGATTCACAAACAAGGCCGATTCGGCCCATTCTTAGGCTGCTCGGATTATCCGAATTGCAAAACGGTCCTAAGCGTTGACAAAGAGGGCAACGTTCTGCCGCCGAAGCCGCCGCCCGAGCCGACCGGCGTAAAATGCTACAAATGCAAGGACGGCCAATTAGTGATAAGGCAGAGCAAAAAAGGGCCGTTCATGGGCTGTAACAAGTTCCCTAAGTGCAGGACGATTGTCAGCATGAAGCAACTGGACAATCTGAAAAAGCTGCAGGCCGACGGTAAATGGCCGCCTGAAACATGGGAAGAGGCCGACGAACTGCTTGGAAGAAAAATTGTAAAAAAGAAAGCCGCGAAGAGCGAAACCGTTAAAACGAGGTAAAAGCCCGTAAGCTGTGTCCTTGAAGATTTGCCCGAGACAGTACAAAATCTAACGTCCGGTAAACAACGGCTGTATGGTAAAAAAATAAGCAGTAACGCATCACCGCAGGCGAATACGTTACTGCTATGGAGGAGGAAAAAATAAAAATCACATAGTCGGTGTTGTCTATCGGCCGGATTTAAGGCCGGCTTAAGAAAAAAATTATTTTTTGTGAGGACCAACCTTAAAATGGCAAAAAAGCAGAATATGAAGGCCCAGACTTTTGAAACCGTCGAGCCTATCGGCAAACGCGTCCTGATTCGTAAAGACGAGGATAAAAAGCAAACCAAAGGCGGCATACAACTGCCCGATAATATAGAGATTCCCACGATCACAGGCCGAATAGTCTCCGTCTCCGCGGAGGTGGAAATCTCCGCCGAGCTGCCCCTGAGGCAGTATGACAAGGTCTTATTCAATCCAAAGGGGGCTATTCCGGTTGATTTTGAGGGTGATAATCGCCTCTTCGTTGTGGAGGTGGAGAATGTCGTCGCGGTCTTCAGGAAGTCATAATTAAGTGTCTGGTGATGAATAAGGTTGAAAAAACTCTGTTAGGTCTATGGACACTTGGTGTATTCGGAGTCCTCGCTATTGCCATAATTTTCCATGGGGACAGCCGCGGCAGTGTGTGGGCATACGCGCTCTTGGCAGTTATTTTCCTGCCTTTTTATTTCGTCGCCCGATCAAGTCTTAAGAGTTTTAAGAAAAGACCCCTTCAATCAGAACGATGGCATAGGTGCTTTCCAGCAGAAACCGAGAGAATTGAGAGGTTTCTGCAAATAATTGATAAGGCGTTCGACTTACCGAGAAACTGCAAAAGGAAAGTTGGCCCGGATGACATAATAGCTGATTTATATAAGGCATCCGCTGGGCCGGCGCTTCCCGGCAATTTTCAGAAGGAAATACTCGGCAACTTTGTAAGAGATATTAAAAGAACGTTCGGCATTCAAGTGGACATGACATTAGATTTTGAAAATAGGACGTTCGGCCAACTATTTGAATTTATTCTTGAAACTGTTCCAGAGATACGAACGGCGCGCTTAGACAAAGTTAAAGATTGACTTAGCCTTTTGCGTTTCGGAGGATGATGCAGTTTTTTATCGCAGTTTTAGTGTAGCGAGGGCGAGGGTTGCGAAAGCGACGGCCAAAAGCCAGAATCGCACGACTACCTGCGGTTCGCTCCAGCCGGCCAAGTGAAAGTGGTGATGTATCGGTGCACAGCGGAAGAGTCTCTTGCCGCCGGTATATTTGAAGTAACCCACCTGCAGGGTCACGCTCAGAAGCTCTATAACGAAAACTCCGCCGATGACAAAAAGCAGTATCTCGTTTCTGCTGACCATCGCGCCATAACCCATCGCCGCACCCAAGGGAAGTGAGCCGACATCGCCCATGAAGACCTGGGCCGGCGGACAGTTATACCATAGAAAGCCGACTATCGCCCCCGTGATGGATGCGTAGAAGATGCAAAGCTCGCCGGCCTGTGGTATATGCGGCAAAAGCAGATAGCCCGCCCAGGTCATTGTGCTGGTCCGTGACATTGTCTCCGAGGCCACATAACAAAGTATTACCAGCACAGCAGAGACGATGCCGACACAACCGGCGGCTAAGCCGTCCATCCCATCGGTAAGATTAACGGCGTTGCTGGTTGCTGAGATATACAAAATAGCAATAATCGCGAACATCCAGCCGGCCAATGGTATCCCGTTCTTATAAAACGGCAGCCAGAGCATCCTCGCATCGGCAACATTTGCAAAATCCGAATACAGAAAACGAGCGACGAGGACCGCGCCGCCAAACTGAAAGAGAAGTTTTTCCCATGGCTTCAGGCCGTCTCTCGTGCGGTGGCGTATCCTGCCGGTGAGTTTGAGCCAGTCATCAACCGCGCCAAGTCCGCCGAACCATACAATTACAAAAATCGCTTTGTGTACGAAAGGGTTATTCAACTTGGCCCAAAGCAGGGTACTGACTACAACCGCAAGCAGAATTATCAGCCCGCCCATAGTCGGGGTGTTGGCGCGCTCTCTCATCAGTTCATTTAGCGCTGTGTGATGAAACTCCGGCCGGTCGCCGATTTTCTTGCGCATCAGCCAGCGGATTATGTTGGGCCCGGCCAGCCATGCAATCGCAAAACTCATAAGGGCCGCCACCACGGCGCGAAACATGACATCCTCATAAGCGTAGAAGCCCAGCTTATAGGTGAATGATTCACGAAGGGACCACAATATATGGTATATCAATCTTTAGACCTCCGATAATTCCGGTCCTCTAAGCGATTGTATAAACATAAAAAAAGTGAAAGGTTCAAGTCAAGCGTCCGATACTATTAAATTTCAGTTTTTTAACCGCTTTTTCAAGTTTCGCGCTGCGTGAACCTTTCACCAATACTATATCGTCAGGTCGAACAAATTTTGCCACATTATTACAGAGCTGGTCGGTGTTTTTGAATACAAACGCTTCAAATTTTTCGTCACGGGCGCTTGTTCTTGCCGCCTCGGCAACCGTCTCGGCAAAATCGCCCGCCGCCAACAAGATTTTAACACCGCTTTTTGCTGTCAGCTTTCCAAGCTGGTGGTGGAGGTTCTCGCTTTGGGCGCCCAATTCGGCCATCGTACCGCAGATGAAAACTTTCCTATCGCCACAGCTTTCGCCGATTTGCGCCAAACAATCCAGTGCATTTGCCATTGATGCGGGATTGGCATTGTAGCAATCGTTTATAACAGTTATAGGACCCCTTTTCTGAATTTGAAGCCGCATATCAATCGCTTCAAACGTACTTATCGCTCCGGCAAACTCTTCGGCGCTAATGCCGAACTGCTTGCATATCGCCCACGCAGCCAGCGCATTTGAAAGATTTGCCCTGCCCGCTAATGGTACTGAAATCTTAGTTTGGTCTATTGTAAGCTCACCGTTAAGACCTTTGCTAACCAGATTCCGGCCTCTGATATCGCAGTCGGTGCCCTGGCCGAAGGTTATAAAGTCCTTTTTAATAGTACTGCAATGACGCACTAATTGCTCGAAGTCGCCGTTTATCAGCAGTTTACCTTCGGCTTTGAGCCCCTCGACAATCGAGGCCTTCTCTTTTATTATCGCCTCAACATTGCCAAATCCTTCCAGATGAGCAGGATAAATGTTGGTCACCACCGCCATATCAGGCACCGCGATACTGGCAAGCCAGCTTACCTCCCCGGGCGCATTGCTGCCAATCTCGACAATTACGATTTCGTGTTGCCGGTCAGCGGACAAGAGTGTCAAAGGCAAGCCAATGACATTGTTAAAGCTTTTCGGCGCCCGCGTACAGCTAAATCGCCTGCTTAATACATGATATGCCATTTCTCTGGTTGTGGTCTTACCGGCTGAACCGGTGATGGCAACAATCTTAAAGGGCATCTCGCTGCGATACCACTTGGCCAGCTCGCCCAACGCTTTTACAGTGTCATCTACCCTGAGGATGACATCACTCGCTTTGGTCTGTATTGCTTTTTGGACCACAGTGCAAGCAGCGCCGGTTTCAAAGACTTGCTCGACATAGTCATGGCCGTCAAAGTTTTCGCCCTTGACGGCAAAGAAGCAGTCGCCCTGGTGAATTGTTCTTGAGTCTATGCCGACGCCCGTAACAGTCACCTCGCTCTTCGCGCCGTGCGATATGACTTCGGCTTCTAAAACCTTCGTCAATGTGTCAATGGTAAGTGACCTCATGTAATTACTTTCAGGAAGTCCTGGACGATTTTTTTGTCGTCAAACTCAATTTTTTTATCGCCGATGATTTGATATGTTTCATGTCCCTTGCCCGCTATCAATATAATATCATCTTTGCCGGCACTTTTTACGGCCAACTCAATCGCCGTTTTACGGTCCGGCTCAATCGTAACTTTTTCCCAGTCGCTCCGACTAAAGCCTCCAATGATATCTTCAATTATATCTTCCGGCCGCTCTGTTCGCGGGTTGTCGCTTGTTACGATTACCGAATCAGCAAGTTGGGCGGCCGCCTTTGCCATCCTCGGCCTCTTGGACCGGTCTCTGTCGCCCCCGCAGCCGAAAACCACTGCCAGTTTAGCTTTGCACAAGGGCCTTAATGTTGTCAAGACATTCTTCAACGCATCATCGGTGTGGGCGTAGTCCACAAGAACGGCAAAATTCTGTCCGCGGTCAACTGTCTCCAATCGCCCCGGCACGGATTTAAGCGCAGCTAAGCCGGGCGCTATCACATTCAAATCAAATCCCGCCGCGATACAAAGGCCGGCAGCCGCCAGATGATTGCTGACATTATGCACTCCTGTTAGGCTCGTTGTGACAAATTCCTTTTGACCGGCGTATTCCAAACTAAATCGGATCTCATTTATATCCATCGCCTTGATACGCCCGACAATATCGGCCTGGTCATCAATCGCATACCACAGGATTTTAGCGGCCGTCTTAGCTGCTATGCGGCCGGCCTCTGGTGATTGCTTATTAAGAACTGCGGTTGCTTCTTTGGGCAACTGTTCGAAGAGTTTCATCTTGGCTGCCAGATAATCTTCGGCAGTCTTGTGATAATCCAGGTGGTCGCCGGTGAGATTGGTAAACGCCGCCGCGGCAAAATCAAGACCGGCCAAACGATTCTGACTGAGTGCATGGCTGCTCGCCTCAAGAACCATGAATCTCGCCCCTGCTTTTATAGCTTGGCTTGCTATCTGCGCGACGTCAAGTGCATCGGGTGTAGTCAAAAACGCATTTGTTGAATCCTTACCGGTTTCATAAACTATTGTGCCGATAAGTCCGCACTTTTGGCCCGCCGTTTGAATAACCGAGCGCACAAGAAAACATACCGTCGTTTTTCCGTTTGTTCCTGTTACAGCTAAGTTGGCGAGTTTGGCCGAGGGATTGCCAAAGCTTGCCTGAGCCAATTGCCCCAGCGATTTTGTTGAATCTTCAACTATAATCACCTTCGCCCCTTGCAGGCCCGGCGACCTCTCACAGACGACATAACCGGCACCTTTGTCAACTGCCTCTTTGATAAAATTATGCCCGTCGGCTTTGGTGCCCGCCGTCGCTACAAAGACATCACCTTTGCCCACCCGCCTTGAATCACTGCAAACCCGCAGGCGCGACTGCAGCGAACCAACCAGCTCTAAAAGTTCGTCAAAATCCATATCGCATCCAAAAATCTTTGTAGCGTAAACTTTAGACTACGCCGGCACCTACCAGAGCGCTATTGTAGCCGCACACCGGCATAATGCAATATAAACGGCTGGCTGCTCGAACGGTTCGTAATTGGTGGTTTGAACAGCCGGGAAAGAGTTTTTACTATTTTCGGGGTTTAGTGGTTGAGGGTGGGATTTTTTGTGGTTTGTCGGGTGGGGATTTGCCGAATAATAAATGGGGACAGAGTTTTGAGGCGGCAGTGCGGTGTGAAGGAAGCAGGCGAGCGAAAGTAACTTTCGAAGGTTGAAAATGAAGAGGATACTGTTATCAGCGGTGTTAACCATGATGGTTGTGGTGCTGGTTGGCTGTCAGTCAAATTCCGATAATATGTATGGAGACCGGTGGCCGTACATTTACGACTACAGCGAGCCGGCTCCCGCGGAGGCGGGTGTGTACCGCAGCGGGGAGGCGCTATTAGATAGTGTTCTGGCGGCTGAGAAGGTCTGGGCCGACGGTGTCAAAGCAACGATGGGCCAGGGCGGTACGAGGGAGGAAGGCGGCAAGCTGGAGGAAATTCTTCGGCGGCTCTATCAGCCGAATTTGTATGATTAATATTGAGCTGGGCGGAGGGCATATTTGGGGGCGGTTCACATTTTTTTTGAAAAAGTGCATCAGCAGATGTTAGGCAAGTCTTCAAAACGAATCGCAAGTTGTTATCGGACTGGATGAGCCAAGGGAGCTGTTAAGGGCATTTGGAGGGATTTATTTGATTCAAGATAAGAGCGGCGGCAGGTCGATAATTTCAGGTACGGTATGTTTGGCCGATGGTTCAGATTGTTCCGGTAAACGACGGATTGTTGCTTTGAGGAACAGTAAAATGAAAAAGGCAATATTGGAAAACAGTGACTGGCGTAAAATTGGCAAGCCCAAAGTGGCTCGTGTGGCTTCGCAGCGCAAGTCGGCTCACCAGCAACAGACAGAAGAAGCGGCGCCGGGGCCACGAGGTGTCAAAATAACGGAGCCGCAACAAGGGGTAGGCGCGGGAGGGCTGGATAGAGGAATTACAGAACCACAACAACGTGTGGCCGATGCTTCGACGGTCAAGTCGAGGCCGGCCGATTTAAGAGAAGCGGAAAGGATTGATAAGATGGATGAGATGCAAACAGATACGGTTGTCGAGACACAAAAGACAGATGGACATTATTCGAACTCAGGGGCAGGAGCAAGCGAAGGGTCAGCTGTAGATGAAAGGACGGGCCACAGCAGACGGTCGAGAAGAACTGAGAAGCTGCGAAGCGAATCCGCCCGGAGAAGAGGCAAAGACCTGCAAAGCGGGATGGAGCTGTTGGGGCTGGATTTTCTGCTGAGTGTTGTTGAGAACACGGACAGCGATGATGAGCTCGATGTGGCGATGCGGAAGCTGAATTTCAATGAGCTGATCCGGACTGAGCAGCTTCACGCCGTGGATAGCAACGCGCTTAAGGTTTACGCGATGAATAAGGATGGGTTTTACAGCAGGGATGCCCAGTGCGAGGCGATGAAGGAATTAGCGGCAAGGACGACGCAGAACAAGTAGTCGCGGCCGACGGGTACGTGCTTTGGCGGTTCGATTTACCGGTTGCGGTTGCCGGGCATTCAGAAACAGGCGTGCGAAGATTCAACAGAGCAATCAGCCGGGCTGGGTGAAGAATATAAAGGCAAGGGTCTGTCCGCCTGAGAAGTATATCGCGTGATTTTTGTTGCAAAGGAGAAAAATGGTAACGAGTTGTCCGCATTGCGGAAACGAATTTTATATTCGGGACGAACTTGCCGGCGAAACGGTTAGCTGCCACAAATGCAAAAAGCCGGTTGAGGCACCGGCGAAGGCTCCTGCGACTGAGGAAGACACGGGTGGGATAACAACTGAGCACGATTTGCGCAGTGAGACAAAGACGGAGCCGGACACAAAAACAAAGAGTGGCACAGGGGCGAAGGAAAGTAAAAGAAAAAGAAAAACAAGAATGATAAATTTACGCGGAGGTTTCAGACGACTCGCTCTTGTCGTTTCTGTGTTGGTTGGGCCTGCATTGTTTATTGTTACGATAATTCCAGACGGCTACACTTTGGGCGACTACCTTGCCTCGGCCAGGGGACTGTATACATTTGGTACTCATCTTGACAAGACAATGAGCGCTGTTCTGGATTTCCTGATTTTGTGGGTTATGTGTTTTGCAACAGCCTGGGCGGTTTATGGGATGATATCGTTTATCGTCAAAGGATTTATTGATACAAGCGGCACGCAGACAAAAAGGAGAAATTAGGCCGCCGGGAGTTGGGATTGGTCAGGATTTGAGGTTTTTGATCGGTTTTCTTTGCACGCCAGCGCACTTTCTGACGGATGAGGGAAGGCACCAGTAAGAGAAACCATCCTTTTGGCTCCTATTTTTGCCAAATTCGCTCAAAGTTTTTTCCTGTCCACACTTGGTGCATGTTTTAGTTTCCATCTTCATGATATTATATCTTTGTGATTGAAGTGGCACAATATTGTACCCTTCGGGGCAAATTTTGCAATACCGTTGTCAAATCAATCAGCAGCCATCCATCGGGAATCCGGTTTCGACGCAATGGTGTGTGAGCATCTTTGGAGACATTTACCGCCCTTTTTATGGCTTTAGCTTTTGATAAGAGGGAATTCTCTGTTTGTTTCCGCTGAGGCTATTTGTATAGGTAGTTTTATGCTTGCCGGGAGGTATTTTCCATAAAATTGGAAAAAATTTTAACAAAATCGAAAAAAGTTCTTGCCTTTATTCTGAATACTGTTAAAATATGCTGAAGTATGGTAGATATATAACAAATCTCTGGCGAGGTTAGGGGGTGGGCAATGGTGGAAGAACAAATGGCAGAGGACAGAAGACAGAGGACGAAGGACAGATAGCGGTGAGTAGGCAAGTGGAAGAGAGAAAACCGCGGGTAAAAACCACGGGTAATTATTCTTTCAGTAGTCTGAAGGGAATATTAACCGCAGTATAAAGGGAAAGACGGTGAAAAGGGTTCAAGTTGATTTTGAGAGGATTGCGGCTAATGAAGGTGGCAGGCTTTCAGCGAGGGACGTTTACGCCGACCGGATAGAGCTTCTGTGGGCGAGAACGCAGATTCTGGCCGGCAAGGACAAAGCACTGATGGAGATGTACCTGAAAAACGGCAGCACGTTCAGACAGATGGCCCGGTTAGCAGGCGTAAGTGAGGGGACAATCGCAAGAAGGGTACATAAGCTCATCCGCAGATTGTTAGACGGCGAATACATTATGTGCCTTCGCAAGCGGGATCAGTTGGACTCGCTGGAACTGGCCATCGCAAGGGACTATTTTCTGGAAGGGCTGTCGCAAAAGAAGACCGCGCTAAAAAGAGAGGTTGCCGTTTACCAGGTACGCAAAGCGCTGAAGAAGATAAAGTCGGTGAGTGAGTGAATAGTCGTTAGTATTTAGTCAATGGTGGGATGATGCAAACTTACAGTGTTGAAAAGAGATTCGGCTGGAAGCCAAAGGTGACGGCCAAGGTGAGGGAGGTAATGAAGATGTTCGGGCTGGACCTGGACAGGCTCAAGTCAAACGTGATTTGTCACAAGTGCAAAATCAAATTAGAGGCAGGGGACATCTGTTATATCACCGGTGCATCAGGCGGAGGCAAAAGCATATTTTTAAGAGAGCTTTACAACCTTTCTCCGGCTAACGAAAGGCTGAGACTCTGTGATATCGAGCTTGAGGATGGCAAGACGCTCATCGACTGCATCGAGGGCGATTTCTTTGAGTCGCTGCGGATACTGAGCAGGGCCGGGTTAGGGGATGTATTCTGTGTTCTGAATGAGCCGACGAAGCTAAGCGACGGCGAGAAGTACCGCTATCGCTTGGCCAAGGCTCTTGCGAGCGGCAAAAAGATTATCTTCGCCGATGAGTTCTGCTCAGGCCTGGACCGGATAACAGCGGCGGTGATTTCGCATAATATTGCGAAGGTCGCGAGGCAAAACGGAATAACGTTTGTGCTTGCGAGCAGCCACGACGACCTGTTGTGCGATTTGCAGCCGGACGTGGTGGTGATAAAACATCTTAGCGGCAAGACGGAAGTAATCTATAAAGACAGGAGGCGGCAGATAGAATGACGGTGGTGGTCGCTTCGTGTAACATCAGGTGAAATGACGGTGGGAAGCAGGAATTCGGGGTAAGCGCAACCGACGGGGACGCCCAGCGCCTTTTCTGAGAATATACTGACACGGTTGAGATGGTGGCAACAAAAATGAACATCCCTTCGGCTGCGCGGCGCTTCGCTCAGGGTAAACTCAATGTCGAATGATGAAGTGGTTATATAAAAAGAAGTTGTACACGTATAAGAACAAGGTTATTTTGGCAGTATTATGATTGCGGTTAAAGCGATTGTTGTCGGGGTGGTGCTTTTGTTGGGGGTGATTTTCTGGCGTCGCAGGAGGCGTAATGTGCGGCGAAGGCGATTGTTGGACGAGCCGATTAAAGATGAATGGGAAAAAATCATTGAAAAGAATATTCCTCTATACGGGCGTTTGCCGGAGGAATTGAAGCTTCAGCTTGGGGGGCTGGTGAATGTTTTTTTGGCGGAGAAAAGATTTGAAGGGTGCGGGGGGCAGGAAATAACGGATGAGGTGAGGGTGACTATCGCCGCGCAGGCGTGTATGCTGCTTTTGAACAGGAAGACGAAATTTTTTCCGAAGCTGCGTACTATCTGTGTTTATCCGGCTACTTATGTGGCGAGGCAACCGGCCGGTGATGGTTTGACGGGTGCTCAATCGAGATTGGGTGAATCGTGGCAGAACGGGCCGGTGGTGCTTGCGTGGAACAGCGTTACGGGCGGGGCGAATAATATTTATGACGGACGCAATGTGGTGTTTCATGAGTTTTCACACCAGTTGGACCAGGAGGATGGGGCAGCCGACGGGGCGCCGATCCTTGAGAACAGAAGCAGCTATGCGACATGGGCGAAGGTGTTGAGCGCCGAATACGAGGCGCTTCAGGGTAAGGCGAGGAAAAGACGAAAGAGCGTGGTGCGGAGGTACGGGGCGACAAATCCGGCGGAATTTTTCGCGGTGGGTACGGAGGCGTTTTTTGAGAAACCGAAACAGATGAAGAAGAAACATCCGAAGCTTTACGAGGAGTTTAAGAGTTATTACAAGCTGGATCCTGTAGAGTGGATGTGACAATTTTAGATTTTATATTTTAGATTATATTGGAGTTGAGATTCTTTCCTTCGACAAGCTCAGGATAAACTTTCTTCGGCCAAGAATGACAAATTCAGCAGTTTTCTCGGCTGCGCTGGTCGCAATAACAACAAATGGTTCGAAACGTCGCGCTCTACATAACTCGCTAGGCGTTTGGTTTAGGAGGTGATTAAGAATTGACCCAAAATGGGTCACTGTTTATGATGAGTCAAGAATGAGGATAAAATGATATCGTCAATTGCCTGCATAAGCGAGAGGAACATATGAGTCTATTGGACAAGCTGGAGAGAAGGTTCAGGCGTTTTGCGATACCACAACTGACCCTCTATATTGTCGTAGGCCAGGTTGTATTCTACGGCCTTGTTATGGCCGGTGTAATCGAGTTTGAACAGATGCTGCTGATACCGGGCATAGTGCTGCAGGGTGAGGTATGGCGGCTAATTACGTTTGTGCTGATTCCGCCCGTGACGGAGCCGATTTTTGTAATCTTTGCCTGGTATCTATTCTACCTGATGGGCACAGCCCTAGAAAAACACTGGGGTGTATTTCGTTATAATATCTACCTGCTTATCGCTTATCTGACTACTATCGCCATGTCCTTCTTCACGCCCGGTCTTGCCGCCACAAATGCCTTCATAGGTGGGTCGGTATTTCTGGCATTTGCCTTTCTTTATCCTGACTTTGTGCTTTATTTGTTCTTCATTCTTCCGATACGTATCAAGTGGCTGGCGCTGGTGACCTGGATCGGTTATTTTCTGTCCTTTGTCTTTGGGGGCTGGAGCGGGCGGCTTTTGGTACTGGCCTCAATACTCAACTTCCTTTTGTTTTTTGGGAAGGATATCATCCGCAAGGTCAAGTATGGCAGGCGGCACATGGTCCGGCAAGCAAAGGAGTATTCCAGGCGGGATGAACCTTTGCATCGCTGTGTTATCTGCGGAGCAACGGAAAAGACCGATCGGAAGCTTGAGTTCCGTTATTGCGGGCAATGCCGGCCGGTTGCCTGTTATTGCATGGAGCATCTGAAGGACCATGAACACATAGGGGGAGAATGACAGTGAGGAACGCCGAACAGCTCCACAGGACGCCTAACGGCGGAACATCCAACATCGAACGTCGAAGTGGTCCGCCTTCGGCGGATTGTTGAATGAACCTCTCGGCTGCGCTCGAAATGACAATCGGGCGCTCAAGATGACGATGGGAGGCGCTGGGGACGGGGAAAAATCATCCACCATTTAGATTCATTATGTACGCGATGATGTCTTTTCTGCTGACAAGACCGACAAGCTTGCCTTTTGACACGATAGGAATCCTTCGGAAAGGGTGCTTCATAAGGTTGCTGCAAACCTGCTTGAGTGTTTCAGTTACCTCAACGGTAACGACATCGGGCGTCATGAAGTCTTCGACGCGGGCGGTGGCTGTGTTGGACTCGTATGTCTTATCGTGTATGCTCATGGCCAGTGCGAGGACATCTTTTTCAGTGATGATGCCTACTACATGCCCCTTTTTGTCAACGACGGGCAGGCCTGTAAAGTTGTGTTTAAGGAGGGTGTTTATGGCATCGAGGATTGGGGTTTTGCGTTCAACCGTTATGACATTGGTTTGCATAATACCGTTAATCTCTGTCATCATGCTCTCCTTCATGAGCTTGTTTGTTATTTTTGCCGAAAGATTATTCGCTAGCGCCGACGCCGGCTTTGTATTTTGACAGCATGTACGTAATCAGGTCCGACCTGCTGACGAGGCCAATGACCTTACCATCCGACAGTATCGGAACCCTTCTGAATCTGCCATTCATAAGGCATTTGTAAAGGCTGCCGAGCGGTTCATGAACGTTAAAAGATGCAACGTACCTTGTCATTACATCTTTGACGGTTTTTATGTTTTTCGTTTTGGAAGGATGCTTCTCAAGCTTGAATATGAACCTCAATAAGTCTTTTTCGGTGACGACACCGATCGGCTGGTTTTGGGAATCCACAACGGGAAGGCCGGTAAAGTTGTTTGCCACCAATGTTTCGATGGCGTCGAATATAGAGGTATCAGGTGTTACAGTGACTACCTCGGTGGTCATGATATTTGATATTTCCGACATAATGCTATCCTGTGTCTTTAGTCTCTCTTCGTCTTAGATATACACATGGAACGATGCTTAAATAATCGGCCTAAAAAGGAAGCATATTGAGTAAAAAGTTTTAACTTTTTTTAAATATCGGACGTGAATAGCCAGCAATGCACAATCACGAGGTATCTTGAGGTCGTAAGGGCAGGTCCGGATGAATACCGTCAGCTTGCGCGGTTTCACTACCGCGAAAGCCGGCTTGGTCCACATGTGGTGATTTACGCTATCAAAGATATGCGCCCTGTTCGCACGCGGTCGGCGGGGTGCGTCGGTGTTATCGTCTATACGATGCCGGTGGCGAATCTGGAGCTTCGCAATGCGGCGACCGGAGGATTGTTCGCGGGCTTTGGGGACAGGCGTTTGCAACTTCAGATGGTGAATAAACACATCCGCTGTATAAGCAGGGTCATCATCGA
>JGI10211J14876_10000742_pt1 | contig 14020 bp, 13 predicted proteins | sample Etolagsediment_FD_14876 | JGI IMG/M metagenome (IMG submission 14876)
TATTCGCTGGGGGGTTCAACGCGTACCAAAAATCTGCCCCTTCATACATTACTGAACTGCGGTTTGTCAAATAGATTTTAGGGAAAAAGTGGGGATTTTTTGGGGGGATAAAAATACGCTTGACTGAGGGGTATAGCTATGATTGAATCTATTAATTATATGATGTACGATTTTAGTATTATGCATTTTGGATTTGGGAATCAGGAATAATAATTTTAGACACTTATAACCCTGGCCCAGACCTAGCCTATAATTTTAGTAGGTTGATAAGAGCACATACGCCTTATAATCTTAATAGTTTGATTTAAGCATATCGCGCCAGGGCGGGCTTTAGTTCACTTTAGGCACTTACGTTACTATGGATGTCAATCTCCTTAAAGATCTCTTAAAAAAAATAAAAGATGGAACGATAGAGATAGATGAGGCCATTCAAAAACTAAAGGTTCTGCCATTTGAGGACATTGGCTTTGCATCTATTGATCACCACCGCCAATTACGAAGAGGATTCCCGGAGGTAATCTATGCTCGAGGAAAGAGAGTAGAAGAAATTATTGCGATAATAGAAAAAATGGTAGACAAAGAGGAAAATGTTTTAATTACCAGACTCACTGATACCAAGGCCACAAGTATCAAGAAACATTTCCCTGCAAGTGATTACTACCCTATATCAAGGATTATCGCTATAGAAGTAAAACCAATGGAGAAACAAGGGAAAGGGACCATTCTTGTTGTGAGTGCTGGCACATCTGATATACCTGTTGCTGAAGAAGCAGCAATTACAGCCACATTTATGGGCAATGATGTGGAAACCCTTTTTGATGTCGGAGTGGCCGGTTTACATAGGCTTCTTCAAAACAAGGATACCATTATGAATGCCTCGGTGATTGTTGTTGTGGCTGGCATGGAAGGGGCTTTACCAAGCATTGTTGGAGGCCTTGTAGATAAACCTGTCATTGCAGTTCCAACAAGCACTGGCTATGGGGCAAGCTTCGGAGGATTATCCGCCCTTTTAGGTATGCTCAATAGCTGTGCAGCAGGAGTCACAGTAGTAAATATCGATAATGGGTTTGGGGCGGGATATGCTGCCAGCCTGATAAATCGCCTTTAAATGGCAAGCGCCTTGTTGGGGTGCTGGTGTCTTCTTGGATTCTCACATCTTGCCGAAAACCTCCTGCTCAATGCCGCTTTGATTATCAATTTGCCACGTAGCTATTTACTTGCCGTGTGTATGGCGGCAGCCCCGAACAACATGCGATTGAAACTGACCTCATGAAATCCGGCCTGGTGAATGATCTCAGCAAGTTTCTCGGGGCTATAAAAGTGGCGCATGGAATGTGAAAGATAGGTATATGCAGGATCAGAACCAGAAATCAGGCGACCAATTGGCCTCACAGTTGCTTTAATATAAAGGTGAAACATCCAGCGAATTAGTGCAAACTTCGGTTGGCTGGTATCGAGATTTACGAATTGCCCGTCAGGCTTAAGCACTCGGTAAAACTCTTGAAGGCATTTGAGTAGATTGTCTTTCGTGAGATTGATGTTGCGGGTAGCGAAGGAAATAATGATACCGTCGAAGCAGTTGTCCCGGAAAGGTAAACAGCCTACATCTGCCAGGGTAAATGCGATACGCTTTATATTAGAATTCTTCATAGCCTTACTCATCATTGGAAGAGAAAAATCTACCGCTACTATATTCGTGCCATTTCTTGCCAGATGTGAAAGACAGGTAGCCATATCACCAGTACCGCTGCATGCATCAAGCCATAGCGTTCCTCCACCGGCTGCAGCGACCCTGGCTGCTTTTCTGCGCCAAAAAATATCCTGCCCAAAGGTTAAAAGATGGTTCAGGAGCTTATATGTGCGAGGAACCTCGGTGAACATTTTCTGAATGAATCGGCTCATGAGATGGCCCTTAATCTATATTGAGAAATGAGTGAGGTACAGAAAACACAAATTCTCTTCGACCAGATAGTTCCAGTGGTTGGCTAAAGCCCGATTCAACCTTGCAGATCTAGGAGAGCTTTGTTATTTTTATTTGTTGTTTAATAGCAATCTTTTGATATGCGAATACACAGACACCAAAGGTTATTCCTATGCATACTTTTATTGGATCACTTGTAAAACACATCAATGAGGCGGCAATTAGTAAAATCCTCATACTTATACCAAGATTTTTCACTAAATATCCCATAGTTCCTGCTGCGATCATATAGACACCCGCTGTTGCAGTTATAATTGACCAGATTATTTTTGATGTCGATCCAAACAATAGCAAGGAGGTGTTTAGAATGAACATAAACGGCAGGATGTACTTTACAATAGCAAGTCTTACAGCTACCCATGCAGTTTTTAGCCAGTCTGCTTCAGCTATGCCGGCGGCCACATATACTCCAGGGCAGACCGGTGGTGTAAGCACTGATAGAATAGCAAAATAAAAAACAAACATATGTGAGGCAATAGGTTCGAATCCCATACTCGTAAGAGATGGTGCCACAACAGCCGCTCCCAGAAGATATGCCGCTGGAGTAGGGACTCCCATGCCCAGCATAAGCGCCACTATGGCCGCAAGGCCTAACGCGAGGTAAGCATGACTACCGCTAAGTCCTATTATGATTTCAGAAATATTTACTCCAATGCCTGTTAGTGTTATAAGCGAAACAATTATATTGGCACAAACTAAAAGAGGAATAACTTTTATAAGCGACCTGCCAACAGTATCCATGCCTTTTATCAGCTTATATCCCCTTTCTTTCATTTCAGATATTTTAGGTGTTGAAAAGATATAAAGTATTGAAAGAGCAGCAATTGCCCAAAAAACTGATGTTTCTGGCGTGCGTCCTTGCAGCATCAGCACAATTAGAAGTATGACAGGAATCAATAGGGGTATAGAGCGGGATGGCTTTAATATATTCCTCATAGGTTTGATATGTTCTTTGGGCACCTTTCCAAGGTTACGCTTGCTGCTTTCAAAATGTATTGCAAAAAATACAGATGCAAAAAATAAATAGGCAGGTATAGCTGCACATACTGCAACTTCAATGTAAGGTATTTCAAGAAGCTCTGCCATCAGAAAGGCTGCAGATCCCATAATTGGCGGGGTTATTTGCCCACCTGTAGATGCTGTAGCTTCAACACCTGCGGCAAATTCACTTCCGTAATGCAGCCTTTTCATTAAAGGGATTGTGAAATTTCCTGTTGTTGCAGTGTTGGCTACTGCAGAACCTGAAAGCATTCCAAAAAAAGCACTCACTACTACTGAAACCTTAGCAGCACCCCCCATAAATTTTCCCGTCAGCCGGACAGCTAAATGCATAAATGTGTCACCAGCGCCTGAAGCAAGGAGAAACCCACCAAATATGATAAATATTGCAACGATTGTGGAAGATACTCCTGTTACAAACCCCCAAAGACCTTTATCGCTTAAATACATTACCTGAATAATGTGTTTCATGCTAAAACCTCTATGGCCCCAGTAAGAAAGATAATCGCCTATTAATGGGGTATCTGGAATATATTGGCCAAAGAGTGCATAAAGGAGAAAAAGTACAGTTAAAATTGGAAAAGTTATTCCAATGGTTCTTCGTCCTGCCTCCAATGCAAGAATCACCGCTGCTATTCCGAGGAAAATTTGAATACACGTCGATTCTGCTGGATTCTCCATTATCCAGTTGTAGTTAAAAAAGATGTAGCCACATGAAATAATTGTGATCATAATAAAGATAACATCTATCCCAAGAAATAGTGAAGCCCACGTATTTTCCACCTTTTTCTTTGTAGGTCTCATAAGAAAAAATGTCAGAATTAAAGCAAATCCAACATGTATTGCCCTCTGCTTCAAATTAGGAAGAGGCCCGGCATAACCTGTATAGATCTGGAACAAGACGAACGTTACGGCAACCACGCTTAAAACAATCTTCCAGATTCCTTTAGGATTTCGCTGCTCTAATCTACTTTTTATTTTTTTTTGATTATCCTGAGCTGTTGGGTCACGATTTTCAACGGAGGACATGCGTTACTCCTTGAAGTAATTTCAGCAGGGAACATTAGACTTTATTAGGCATTTAATAAAGCTCCACAACAAAGGAGCAACTCCACTATTAGAGTCGCTCCTTTATATGTTTTGATGATGTTATTTTGCTTCTGGAGGTATTGCAATCGGTCGTATATTTTTTGCCCCGAGATCACGATATGCCTTTAGAGCACCTTTATGAAGCGGGACAAGGGTTAAATCTGCAGGATCCTGAACCAAATCCAATTCTTTAAATGCTGGCCACGCAGCAATCTGGAATTCTTTGCCTTTTATTATTCCATTTACCAGCTTATATCCCAGATCGTTTGGAAGATTTTTGCTGCACATCACTCCTATTGGTCTTCCCCACATTGTATATGCCGGCTGATTGGGCATAGCTTTTATTCCCCCAGCCGGAACAGTGATAAATGAAATATAGGGAATTGCAGCTAAAATCTTCTTGGTGTGCTCATTTGTCAGTGGAATGAGCCGTACCTTTGTAAGGGTCATAATGTCTAAGGTCGATGCATCAATCTGGGTGCCGATTCCTGTTTTGACATACCCTACGATTCTATTATCTTTTATTGCCTTCACAGCATCAGATGTTGCACCGATATGGTAAATTGGTTTTACTCCAAGTATTTTAAATATCTGCTTTGTAGTGGCTTCTGAAGCAGAGCCTCTGATTCCTGGATTAAATTTTTTACCATTAAGATCTTCAAGTTTTTTCACCCCACTATCTTCTCTGACTACAATAAAATCAATACCTACTGCATAGAGCCAAAGCAACCTGACATCCGGCAAAGCATTACCCTTCCATCGTGACAGGCCTTGCCATGCTTCATACATGGTTTTCATTGAGCAGATGCCCATGTCTATTTGTCCGGATTTAACCCTCTTAAGGTTATCTACGCTTGCCCCTGTTTCGACTACATTAGCCTTCACCCCAGAGACATATTTGTTTATAGCTTTTGTGGCACCAACCACATACGCATAGTGACTTGAAGCTGCTGCACTGGCCCCAAAGAATAGATATGTCTTCTTGGCTTCAGATGTAGCGGGCAATGCAAATGTTAATAAGACGGTGGGAATAAGAAAGAGCCACCCATATTTTTTCATTAGTTTTCCTCCTTAAATTATAAGTTTTTGCTAAAGATCATTTCAAAAGCAAAGTTTTTGTGTAAATCAAAATAGGGTATAGATAAATATTGATATTTAACGCAGCGATTCTTTTATTTCTATTTGCAGCTTTTTAGGCTCGGCCTTTCGCCACGTATTCACTTTAAATGTGTAGTTTTTTCCTGCACCTACTGAATTTGGTTGCCCTTTTTTGCCTGACGCAGTATATTGAGTTACCTGATCATCAGCTTGGAGAGCCAGATAGAAAGGTTTATCCGTGTCAGAAATATTTTTTATGGTTACGTACACATAATAATTACCTTTTTTATCCGGTTTATACTCAACTTTCTCTATTTTCGCACTATCCACACTTTTCTTTTTGATTCCCATCGAAATACCGCTACAGGATACTATTAAAAAAAATAGTATCAAAGGAAACACAATAGATCTTTTCATTTTTTCCTCCTTGAAATAAGTTTAGGGTTAAATTTAGTTAAAATTATCTATTTGAATAGTATAATTCATATTTCAGCAACTTTTTTTGATTGCCTTATTGCCAGACTATTAATTGACGAGGAAATTTATTCATAATTTCGTGCCCTGTTTCATTCACAAGTACCATATCACCAATGACGCCTGCTGCTTTATTTGGAATAAAAAGGTTAGGATGAAGCTCAAAAAGCATCCCCTTTTGAATTTTAACCGATGATTTATTTTGCTCTTGTCTCTCGATATCTTCAGTCCTTAAATATGGATTTGGAAAGACATCTGACAAAATTGGATCGTTATAGTCGAGGCCTAAGCTATGACCTGTTTTTAGCCAATACCAGCCAAGATCTCTTACATTGGGATAAAAGTTTCTTAGTACATTATCAGATGCCATCCAGACTTCATTTAGTTCTATTCCTGGTTTCATGCAGTTTAATGCTGCTTCCTCCATCTCCAGAACAATATCAAATGCCCTTATTTGGGCTTTGTTGGGTTCTCCAATAGTACCTATCCTTACAGCATGCCCCCAATGCCCTTCATACATGACGAAAAGCGCTGCCAGGATTTGATCTCCTTTTTGAGGCACTCGGTAGCATTCGCCCTTAGCATATCTCGGTCTGTCTACGACTGGTCCGATACTTAAAAAGGTTGAAGCATGTTCACATCCTTCATATTTTGCAGTATATTCCAGATCAGCCTGAAGCGGATACGCTTTCTTACCTTTTCGGATTTCCCTGGTAAGAGTTTCAAACATTGCATCACAGATATCGGCTGCACGTTGGTGAAAAACAATTTGAATTTCATCTTTCACAATTCTTTGTTCATCTATAATTTCATTTGCTTCAATCCATTCTTTACCCTCTGCACCTTTCTGCAATGTCTCATAAATAGGTGCTGGTGTTTCATTACGTCCTATATAACCAATCTTTTGATCTTTTGAAATGAGAGAACTAACAATTGAAGTTATTTCCTGACCAGTTTTTGTCTGTGAAACAACACGGATATCATCAAAACATAGAGTTTCCTTGGCAAATAGTTGAGCAGAACGCATCGGCACTAATAAGATAGGCTCTCTTTCCGGTGTCAATATAAAGACAGAAGGCAAATTTCTTCTATCCCAACCGCATAGGTATCGTATATAACCATGGGTACTGCTGGCATTACCCAACATGCTGCCGGTAGAATACACGACAAGCCTTTGCAGATTAAGGCTCTGCATTTTTTCAACAGTATTTTTTCAACGTTCTTTAAATATCGAATTTGGAATTTTCAAATTTAGATCCTTTAAAAATTAAAAAGCCGTTATAAAATCAAATATAGTGATTTTAGTGTACAGCTTTTTTTCTCAAAACACCATTTTTTCCGCACAACAAACACCTTCTTCCTATTTGAAATGTGGGACCTCGATTCAAATTATTTTTCGTTTACTCTATTTCTGTCTGTAGAATTTTCTTTTGTAAAAACTCAAAGGTATAATTAATATGTTTTCTCATAAATGTTTTGGCCTTCTCATAGTTATCAGCCTTGATAAAGTCTAAAATCTGATTATGCTCTTCTACAGAGCGAGTTCCAGAACCCGGGATATATAAATAAATTTAAAAGTGAATGCGGTGAAAAGGGGCGTTTCCTTTATATTGATATTTGCTATTTTCCTATTCATCAGGCTGAAATGTTAAATCCGGCCAGAAATTTTGAAGCCACCCGATTTTTACATCTCTCCTTTCGTCTATGCCGGGGATATAAGGTTTGATATCCAAAACTGGCGTGTTATCAGCAACATCCATCTCTTTGACTCGAAGTATGTTTCTTTGTTTAATTAAGAGAGTTACTATTGATAGGCCGAGTGGGTTAGGTCTGTTGGGTAATCTAGTAGTGAAAATGCCATGTGATGTAGTATCGTGTGGCATTGTGAAAAGAAGCGAGCGGGCCTCACATTTGTGAAAATAATAGAGTACAATCAGGTGAGAAAAACCTTCAATATCCTTTAGTCCTGCCTCATATTCAGTAAATATTTCTATCTCGGAGATTTGAGTTAAGCCACGCCCCTGACATGGTGCTTCGTCAGGAGTTTTATATGGCGAGTGTATTACACCAATAGGCCTCAGCTCAACCATTGAATGCTTATTCATATTTCCACCATAGCCTTTGTTTTTTCTAATTTAGTGTAAATCTTTCTTTGCACTGCCTTTACTAGCATTTTTTGAGGACTATGTGAAGAGGTCCGACCTTGATATTTGCTATAACCGAAAGGGACGGTTAACCGAGAAATAGCATACCTATTTCCTTTTTTGATTTTCTACCAGGTTTTTGTGTTCAAGAATACGATTCAAGTGGACTTCAAAAAATTTCAGGAATGCCAGTTTGCGCAATGGATGTCCCATTCGTTTCTCCGCCCGATCCCAATTTGTGTGTCCACAGTTTTGGGAGTCGAAAAAGGGTTTGCAATTGACAATGCCCGGAAAGTACTTATTTTTGAAACATGGATGCAATAATGAAAAAGAAACTACAGTCAGTGATTGAAAGAGTGAAAGATCCCGAGACAAATGTGGCGATCTCAGAGCTGGGGCTTGTCGAAAGATTTCGTTACTATCCGGAGCAAAAGAAACTCTCAGTTTTTCTCAATCCAGTAAGACCCGGTAAAGTCTGCTGCTCTATCATTTCCAGTCTTCTCCTCTCGTCAACCCTGAAAGATCTCATGAATGAGCTCCAGAAGGAATTCCCAGATTGTTACTTGGAGCAAGCCCAATAGCAAGGCGTAATAATTATTTTCTTACTGTGAGCCCTAAATATCGCCTCAATCTCCTATAGCGAGATACTATTACCCCCTATTTCTTTGATTTCCCCTCTCTCACTAAAGGAATGATAAATATCACGCAGGCTATAAAAAAAATAATGCTCCCAGCAAGACTCAAAATGTCATGGCTTAGCAAGCTTGATGCTATAAAAAACCCCGCGCATAAAAGAAAAAGGATCCATCCCCAAAGGTGAAACTTTATTTCCCTGTTCGAATCATCAGAAGACATATTAATCGTCCCTTAAAATTAAGTAATTATGAGTAAAATGTATTAAAATGCCCTCTTTGATAAAAAGGAATCAAATGGTATCGATGTTTTTCAATTGACGGCAGTATGGGGTAAAGTTGTTTCGAAGTCAAGCAAGACAATTTCAAAGAACGATAATGAAAACAACCCTGTGCAAGGTTTTAAGTCATAATAATTTTACGGTATGGCCAATCCAGCCGAGCTATTTTGTTTGAACGGGCTTTGTTATTACAGTCGCAATAATGCCGCCACCCAAAAGGAGCATCATCACAATCATAAAATCAATAAAATAGCTTCCTGTACTATCAAAGATAAGTCCGGCGAGATACGGAGCAAAAGCCCCAGTGAACATAGAAATAGCCATGGTAATCCCGATAATTTCTCCCAATGAACTCATCCCGAAGAATTCCCCTAAAATTCCCACATGAGCGGAAACCCTGCTCCCGTGAAACATTCCATAGAATAAAACAAAACAATAAAGCATCCATACTACCTTTAAAATTGAAAGTAACAGGATGGATAAGGCCAGTCCGAAAAGTGATGTGATAATTATCTTTTGCCATCCCACTCTGTCCGCTATGAAGCCGGAAATAATACGTCCTGGAACCGAGAATCCCCCAAGAAGACCAAGGGCTAATGCCGAGATTGTAGGAGTAACACCGATATCTATTACATAAGGAACAAGATGGACAGAAACGGTGTGGAAGGCAAAAGCTACACTACATTGAATAAAGGTTACCCCAATAAAGGAAGGGCTCAAAAGGATCTGGGCCGTTGTTAAGCTCTGGCTTCTAACGAGGTTTGGCGTACTTTCCACTCTATCTAAAATAATTGTTTTCTCTGCCGGGCGGTCTTTAACCATAAGTGATGATAGACCAATTGTGAAAAAGAAGAGGATTCCAATAATCAGATAGGCGTTTCTCCATCCGGATATCAGAATCAAATAATTGACCAGGGGGGTAAAGACCAGGGCTCCTGCGCCGATACCGGCTACGACAAGTCCCAGGGCCAAACCAGCCTGCGGTTTTTTATAGAACCATCGTTGCACCAGAGAGGTCGGTACTGAAAAGGTGCCGCCAGCCCCCAGCCCAGCAATCAGGAGAAAAAAACGGAGCTGATTGATGCTCTGTACCAGGCTGCACATGGAAACCCCCAGCCCGGCTAAACATGCGCTAAGAAAAAGGATAGGGCGGGGGCTATATCTGTCTGCTAGTTTCCCTGCAGCCATAGCTGAAATTGCATAGCCGAAGAGAAATCCGGTGTAACCTGAAGAAATCAGGGCCCTGCTCCAGCCAAACTCCTTTTCCATCGGCTTAAAAAAAACGCCAAATGACCACACGGCCTCACCGCAGGTGAAGGTAGCAATAAAACAGGCAGCAACAATAAACCAGCCGTAGAATATTTTTGGGCTCTTCTCCTCTTGGAACAAAACTATATCACCTCAGCACTTCTGCACAGATTATCTAGAAATCGCACTACATTTTTTCACAGAACCATTTGCGATGAGAAAGAATATTAGGAGAAATGGACCCTAATGTTTGAAAACTCCTTTTTCGGAAACACGAAAATAGTTAAATGAAAAGGGATTTTTTCTGGAAGGAGGGAGTATAAGATAAAGCTAAGTAAGTGTCAAAGAAAAGCGCATCAACTGTGTTAGCTTAATGAAAATGTTCCCTCTTGCTGTGGTAATATGCCTCTCAATGTCGTTTCTGCCTAAATTCAATATGATTGGATTGAAGATTTGAAACAATATTAGAAAGTTTTTGAGGGGTGGTCTGGGTTATGACTTAATAGAAGAATGTTATAAGCATTTGGCGTTGCGAGCTCAAATGCAATACATAGACATACTAATAAAGTGAACAAATGGTGAAAGTGTATGTGAAAAAATATTGCAATGTGACGCACAGATATAGTAAGAAGGTTATTATTTTGTATATATTTCTCCTTTGGAATTGCATGAAAAAAAATGTAATTGAAACTAAAGAACTCGGTTTGCTTGCCGCTTTGATCTTCAGTAAATATTTCTTTGATACAGAAAACCTCCACTTCGGGTACTGGACAGAAAACCTCGGAGTAAATAAAATCAATTTTGCAAGGGCGCAGGAAAACCACTCAAACTTTATTATGTCCCATATTCCTGAAAATACGAAAACCATTTTAGATATCGGTTGCGGTACCGGGACATTGGCTGTGAAGCTGCTCAATAAGGGCTACAGTGTGGATTGTGTTTCTCCGAGTCCTATGCTTACAGAACGCGCCGTCGAAATACTTGGAAACCGGAGCACTATCTTCAAATGCCTGTTTGAAGAGATGGAAACAGATAAACACTATGATACTCTTGTATTTAGTGAGAGTTTTCAATATATAGAATTATCAACGGCTCTTCGACAGTCTCTTAATTTTTTGAAACAGGGAGGACACCTCTTAATCTGCGACTTTTTCAAAACAGATGCAATAGGGAAGGGTCCTATCGGAGGGGGCCACCGGCTCAGTAGATTTTATGATGCTATTTCCCAATATCCCTTTAACCTTGTTAAGGATATTGATATTACAGAACAGACGGCACCCAACCTAGACCTGTTTAAGGAGGTACTGAATTCAGTAGGTCTTCCCATAAGGAAGCTGATTTTCTATTATCTTGATAACAATAGACCCCTCATTTCAAAACTCTTAAGGTGGAAATATAGGAGGAAAATTGAAAAAACCGATAAGAGGTACTTCAGTGGTGAGATAAATGCCGAGAATTACAAGAAACACAATTCATACCGGTTATTGCTGTACAGAATGAAAAGTTCCTGACCTTCTCCTATTAACATAGAGTGTTGCTTAGCGTGCCATAAACTGAAATATCAATAAATCATAGACTACACATAGAAATCAAAACATCAACCATCCTTTCCCTCTCTTTGGCTGTTAGCCAGGAACAGGGTCAGGCTTGACTTTTGGGTATATTTAGGAGGCTTTTAATCCTTTTCATCTTTTCTTGGAGGGATTGATCCGTCATCAACCTTGCCTGTAAACGACGGGCACCTTGACTAAGACCAGAAATATCACGATCCACTAATATCGACAAACCCGTTAATGTGAGATGTTCCGCCTCAAGAACCAACAACGCTGCCATCGCCATTGCCTCAGATACATCCCGCCTCCTGCCAGGGCTTGACATAACATGTTTATCAAATCCATACACCTCGCACACCGTGCCTACAACATCCTCCACGCTGAAAGTAGCCTGAATTTTCTCCTCAGCCAGTGCCAATGCCCGCTCGGCAAATCTATCATCACCCAACAAGCGCCCTTTTGAGAATTCAGGACGATACCCTTCCTGCTCTCCCTGAGCAACAAACTCCGCATAAAGGTGTCTGGCCTTAACCACATCATTAGAAAACTGACCCAATATCCAGTCTGTATACAACCAGGGGATGACTGTCCTACCAAGATAAGCATGATGAGAGGACCAGGGATACTCCTCAGCGGTATGAACTATTTTTGCCCTTAATGGATTGTTGTGAATGTATCGTACCACTTGTAAAAGATAGCTGTCGGCATCTATTAGGATTGCCTTATACCTCCCCTGAAAGAGGTGGCCGGTTTTCTTTTGGGTTTTGTTGCTATACCGGGTATAGCGAAAACTGATGTTCTGAATGATTTTGGATAAGGGAATCTCGGCTATCTGGATAAGGAGGTGAAGATGGTTAGCCATGAGGCAGAAGGCATGGACCCGGTGCTTGTATCTCTCTATGCCTTCTTTAAGTAACCTATAGAGGTAGGCACGATCTGAAGGACAAAAAAAGATGTCCTGCCCGCCATTGCCACGGAGCATGACATGGTATACAGCGCCTGGAAAATGGATGCGGGGTTTGCGTGCCATGGTAAAAAACTAGACCTCATATACCCAAAAGTCAAGCCTGACCCCAATCACCAATCACTGATGCCGCTTTGGGTAACCAGAGTATGGCACCGGGGAAGCTGCTCTACCTTTCACTGCTTTCAGTGGGATGTTTTAGGGCTTGAACAATGCGCCAAGCCTAGCCATTCAATCCGAAGACGCTTTCTTTAATACTAATGATATGCCCTTGGTGTTCGCTGAGATATTGCCGGTAGGGCGCATGGGAATACCGGCCGGATCTAATGGTTTTATATGAGAAATATCTGGTGGGGCTGTAGCAGGTGATATTCTATGGGAATGAGTAATTGGTTGAACCTTCTTCGGGCCTCCAGCATGCGAAAAGGCATTATGTCGCGTGTGCCCTGAACTGCCCAGGATGATTACTCCCACAACCTTCCCCTCTCCGTCATAAATAATACTGTGGCTGATCATGGCAAGGAGTCGATCAATGGCTTGTTCTCGAGAAAGACCAGTAAACCTGGCAGAGGCCCTTTCCTCTGTAAGTTCTTTCCCGAATTTAAACCATATGCCTTCTTGCGCCTCTATTTGGCGCAGGATCTCCTTGAGAGGTGCGTTATTCAAAGAGGCTGAAATCCTTCCGTCTTTGATAAAAACCCCTGAATCATTGGGGATCGGCTCAGCCGTTCCCAAAGAATGAACACCTGCCAGGAGCCAGAGGAAAACGCCGACAGACAGCATATATTTGGNGATCAAGGTCATTTTCATCCGAACCTTTTCTTGGGACCTCACGATGATCGGTAGGGCAGTCCGTGAAGCCGTGCCAATATTCTAATCGCTTGTATTTAATATTCGTATGTAGTCTGTTTCCATGTGCTGATGATGTTCTACGGTAGAGGGTTCTTCCAGATCGAGCAATTGCTGGACAAAGCCGATGATCTCCAAATACATAGTCTCGGGTATGTCATCCGGGTCAGCATAAAGGGGCTCTAACAGTGAGTAGATGTTACACTCGCTTTCCTGCCCGAGGGGGAAAGCATAATACATTGTTGTCGGGTTAATATAAACAAAGTGTCCGTCCTGGGAGAACTCAATATTAAGCCCGTTATTACAATCCAGCAACAGGTACTGGAAGGCTGTTGTCTGTTCTGGCGGAGCGGGAGGAAACTCATTGATGGTCAGATCGTCTATCCTGAACTGGAGGATAGTATCCTTATTAATCCACATCCCGGTTATGCTCGGAGCCCAACTGGAAAAATCAATGTACGATTCATTAACGCAGGCAGTAGTCTGGTTAATATACCTTGTATTGTCCTTAAATAGAACACCATCCCCGATATCCTCTATGACATTGTCACCGGTTCCTCCTGACGTATTGGTACAGCTCGTATGATGCACCCACGGATAATTACCGGTCAGGCCGTTGTCCCAGTCTTCAATGAAGTTGAGAGGGGGGAGAGAGGTGTAGTTGCCGCTCATGGTTGAGATAACACGGTCGCCGCAATCTCTTGCCAT
>JGI10211J14876_10000744_pt1 | contig 13988 bp, 13 predicted proteins | sample Etolagsediment_FD_14876 | JGI IMG/M metagenome (IMG submission 14876)
GGAAAAGAAACTTTCAAATCGATTAATGGCATTTTTCGCTAAATAATGTTTATTTTCTTACAGTTATAACGTTTCTTAACTACAACGTTGGGACAGTAGTGAGATATTATATAAGTTGCAATATATGCTAAGGCGCTCGCGCCAGGGAAGGCTTTATGGCTACCTGAAAAGTTAAGAGCAATTTACCTCTGGGATGTTGTCATTTTTTATTCCTCTCTGCAAGGATATTTTATTGACATGGCGAAAGATTTTTCATAATAACAATAAAACTTTTAACAGCGATCAACAGTAATGTAGGAAGAGTAATCGCATTGAAATCATTTACAATAGTATGTCCTTTCTGTGAAAAATTTTATCCATTCCCGGAAAATTCTGATGAGATTTACCGATGTCAGTGCGGGGCTGTGTATAAAATAACGTGGCAGTTTGAGATGGAAGATACCGTGGATCAGCTAACAAATTTTTTTTTGAAAGACGGAGACTCTTTAAAAAATAGATCAGAAAATAATATCCTATGCCATGCAGTTGTTTATGAAGATATACAGGATCTCATGCGAATGAAAACAGAATATGAGGCAGTAAAGTATATTCGCAGTATTCAGAGCTTTTACCAGAATTACCCTCAAAAAGTTGGCCTTGTCTGGTTAGGAAATTATACGTTTGATTATAATCTTTCCTCTTTTGCTAAAGCAGTACCCCTATCTGATGGATAAATTCCTCATCTCACACGTTAAGAATCACTCTTTCAAGCGTTTATGAAGATTGGCTCAATTTAGGATTTTCTTTGCTTTATGTATGTAACGCCTGGTCAAGATCCTCAATAATATCTTCTGTTGCCTCTATGCCCACCGATAACCGGATTAAGGTGTCTGAAATTCCTGTTGCTTGGCGGTCTTCAGGAGACATGCCAGAGTGAGATGTAAGAGCCGGTCTGGTAATGAGCGATTCCACGCCTCCGAGGCTTGGAGCGCTTATTGGGAGGGTTGTGTTTTGGATAAAACGGTCGGCTGCCTGGGTATCGCCGTTCAACTCAAAGCTCAACATACCGCTGAATCCATCAAACAACTCCCTTGCACGCTGGTGCATGGGATGGCTTTTAAGGCCTGGATAGTTCACATTATTGATTGCTGGATTCTCTTCTAAAAATTTGGCAATCTTGAGTGTGCTCTCGTTTTGAAATTTTACCCTTACCGCCAGTGTTTTCAGACCACGATGCAGCAGAAAACAGGCGTGAGGATCAAGCGAGCCACCAAGGTGGTTGAGCTTGTGTGTAACTTTTTGAATGAGATCGGCGCGTCCAATGACGGCGCCTGCTACTATGTCCGAATGACCGTTGAGGTATTTTGTGCAGCTATGGAGTGAGAGGTCAAAGCCCCACTCAGGGGGTCGAAAGTTTACTGGGCTCGGAAAGGTATTATCGATCAGGGATATAACACCATGTGATTTGGCAAATTCTACAACAGCTGTAAGGTCGGCAACCTGCAGAAGAGGGTTTGTCAGAGATTCAACATATAGTGCTTTGGTATTGGGTTTTAATTTGTGTTTCCAGGAGTCAGGATCGTCGCCATCTATGAAATCATATGAGATCCCAAATGTTTCCAAGTCTTTGGTAATAAAATCGTGTGTCCCTCCGTACAGACACTCTTGTGCCAGCAAATGATCGCCAGACGAGAGAATGCTTAAAAGGGTAGTTGAAATTGCCGCCATGCCGCTGGCAGTTACAAGAGCTGCCTCAGCATTCTCTAATGCCGCCAATTTTTGATGGAGGGCGATATGATTTGGGGTATTGTTCAGGCGAATGTATTTAAGATTGTCGTAGCTGTTTGCGCCGGTATACTCAAATGTAGAAGATTGAAAAACAGGAATGCTGACTGCACCACTAATGAGTGGTTTAGGTTCACCGGCGTGGATGAGTTTTGTTTCAAGATGTTTGTAAATTTTAGACATTATTTGTCTCCTTGATTGACACGTATACTTTAATTGATCATAGATTTTTATTACGTCAAAAGGATTGATACAAATATTACAGACCAGGAAAGAAATTGGTAATAATTTAGCCACAAAGACGCAAAGACATCAAGTCCCTGGCCCAGACCTGATTTGACAGGCTATTGCGCAACATAAACAGGTAGTCAAATACTCCAATGGCAGCAGATTATAATAGATAAGTCGCACCAGGGCGGGCACCAAGATTATTATATAATTATTTTAGCATTTTTAAAAAGAAACATAATCATTTCTTTGTGCCTTTGAGACTTGGTGGCTGAACTTATACAAAAATCGGCTGGAATCACGTATTTGCATACAGTGCTGACACTTCATTAAGAGCTCCGGTTGTAATCTTAGCGCCTTCAGCATTCAGAATTGTTTCAATGGCAGAGAGGAATAGAAATACGTTCTTCCTACTGGAAGAATGCCCCATCAGTCCAACGCGCCAGATTTTTCCTTGAAGATCGCCCAAGCCGCCGCCTATCTCTATTCCAAAATCAGTGAGGAGCGCTTTCCGCACTTTTATATCATTGACGCCCTCAGGAATACGAACAGCATTTAGGCTTGGCAGACGTTCAGGTTCGGGAACAAACATAGAAAGACCCATTGCCTCTATGCCTGCCACAAGTGCCCTATGGTTCAATTGATGCCGGGCAAAACGTGCCTCAAGTCCCTCCTCTGCAATGATGCGCAATGCTTCACGGAGTGCATAGATCATATTGATGGGTGCGGTGTGGTGATATTTCCTCTCAGAACCCCAGTAGCTACGAACCATGCTCATATCGAGATACCAGCTCACTATCGGGCTTTTGCGGCTTTCAAGGGCATTTATGGCGGCAGGGCCGAATGTGACGGGAGATAGGCCGGGAGGGCAAGATATGCATTTTTGTGTTCCGCTGTATGCTACATCAATTTCCGTGCTATCAACAGCTCCTTCTACCCCTCCAAGCGAGGTAACCATATCCACAAGAAAAAGCGCACCTGCTTCATGCGCAATGTGTGCAATGTCTTTAAGGGGTTGGCAGACCCCTGTGGATGTCTCAGCATGCACCAGAGCAATAATTTTTGGATTTTTTCCTCGGATTGCCGTTCGTACTACCTCAGGATCTATTGCTCTTCCCCATTCGCCGTCAACCTGAATAAGCTTACCATCCAGGCGCTTTACAATGTCAGCCATTCGCATGCCAAATACACCATTTGTGCAGACCACTACTTCATCCCCTGGCTCTATCAAGTTGACAAAACAGGTTTCCATTCCTGCGCTGCCTGTGCCGGAAACTGGTATGGTAAATGGATTTTCTGTTTGAAACAGGTATTTAAGCAAACGTTGCGTTTCATCCATTATCAATAAAAAATAGGGATCTAAATGGCCAATGCATGGAGCTGACATGGCCTGTAACACCCGTGCGGAAACATTACTTGGTCCAGGTCCCATAAGTACACGATCACCTGGATCGATGTCCTTAAAATCATTTGAGTTAATATTCATTAAATCCTCCTGTTTTTTAGGTGTGAGGAAACATGATTATTGTTTTACGTTTGTAAAAATTTATAGAAGAAAAGGAGATATGTCAAGGATGCAAAGGTACCCAAAGATATTCGAAAAGAGAAAGAAACTTGGAGAATGCGCCTCAGTGAGCTTCCGGATAGAGAAAAATTTGACGAATATCGAAATCGTATCCAGCAGCTCAAGAAAAAGGGTCTTCTTGGTGGGCTGCTGGGTGCGGCCGGCGATATAACTGCCATTAAGAAAGATATAACAAACGATCTGGACCGTATCAAACAGGCACGAAATGGCCTTGATCGCACCCTGACATCACTGAAAGGAAACTATGAGCAAGTAAAAAAAGCCCCTCTTGCGGATGTTAAGCGACTGAAGAAGAAATACAGCCTTTCAGCTCAGGGCATTGGAAATATGAGCGGGCTGCTCTTTGGCTCCCGAATCAACGATTGGACACAAAAGGCAGTCTCGTGGTACGAACGGTTGCAACCCCTCCTCGAGGGGTCAGTAAAAAAGCAGAAACACGGCGAACCTGATACACCGTTACGGGGCAAGGGTGTGTACATCCGGTTCAAGGAAAAAGAGCCACTTCCTGATTTCCTGATTCGAACCGTGAATGCCCAATTGCAAATTGAGGCCGGTGATTTGGCAGGAACCATAAAAGACATTACAAACCGGCAGGATATTCTTGGGATTCCCCTCACGTTTTTATTTTCTGGAGAAAACATGAAGGGCCTTACTTCTTGTAATTTTAGCGGGGCCCTGGATCACATCAATGCCTCACGTTCCAAGGACACGGTGAATTTCACTGTTCAAGGATTTGCTGTGCATGATATTGCCCTGAGCAAGAGGGATCAACTGCCAATCACCCTGAATAATGCCGCTGTGGACCTTGAGTTGAAAGCCCTGATCAAGGGTGATACAATTGCGGCAAATCTCATTTCAAAACTGGACGCTGTTCGCCTAACAACCGGTGCAAAGGATACAGGAGGTGTGATAATGAGTGCAACAGCCTCCGCACTTCCCACAGTATCCAGATTTACGCTCAAGGCAGATATAACCGGGACCCTTGACAAATACACTGTTGACATTGATTCAGATCTTGACGATATTCTCAAGAACGCCGCTGGCAAGGCCGTAGACAGACAGGCAGTACAACTGGAGAAGGATTTGAAGAAAGCGATTTTTGCCAAGGTAGACGGCCCTATGGGACAGGTAAAAAAGAGCCTCGGCGGATTTGATGGTATTAGCGGTGAACTGGCGCAACGCGGCAAGATGGGCAGTTCATTAATTAAAGACCTTCGGCTCCCCTTTTAACACCCTGGTATCCTCCATCACTCCATTCGGTGAAGGTAATTATAGTATTAAAAAATTAATGGGAGATTATAGAGACTATCTTCGATCTGTTATTTCAACAGGTTGTGCACATGAGATGACAAAGAATCGCTTTCTGGAAGAGAGATGTGCTCGATTTAAATCCTGACTTCAGCTCGGATTTGCCGATTTTATCACAAGGCCTGTCCGCCGTCAGTTGGGAGGGCTTGCCTGTGGTCAGTTGGGAGGGCTGGAGGGATTATCCTCTGGCGGATTGGTCCCGCGTTCATGTTTTTTACTCACGAATGCTCTGATAGCCTCCTTTTATACCCTTTTTTGAAAACACAATCTGCCACAATTGATTTCTTCTGGATCTGAAACTACCTGCACAGGAAAGAAGATAATAGGTCCACATTCGGTAGAATCGTTTATCATAAGCATCTTTGATTCTGTCCCAGTTTTTCTTAAAATTACTATACCAGGCCATTAATGTGTTATCATAATACTGTCCAAAGCTGTGCCAGTCTTCAAGTACGAATAATCCTTCCGCAGCTGAGGTTATTTGTTTGGCTGATGGAAGCATGGAATTAGGGAAAATATATTTGCTGATCCAGGGATCTGTTGAATTTACAGATGAATTTCCCGCAATTGTATGCAACAAAAACAGGCCGTCCGATGCAAGGCAGCCATGGACAATTTTCATGCAAGTCCTGTAGTTTCTAACGCCCACGTGTTCAAACATGCCAATCGAAACAATACGATCAAATTTTTCTTTCAGCTCACGGTAATCTTGTAGTTTGATTTCAACAGGGAGACCTTGACAGAACTTCCTGGCAAACTCTACCTGCTCCCGAGAAACCGTTGTTCCCAGTGCTGTGATATGGTATTTTTTCGCTGCGTATTTTACAAAGCCGCCCCAGCCACACCCAATATCTAAGACATTCATGCCGGCCTTTAATCCAATCTTGCGGCAAGTTAAATCCATTTTTGCCTCTTGAGCATTTTCAAGGCTTCTTGCTTTATTCCAATAACCACACGAATAGTTCATCGTTTTATCCAGCATAATGGAGAAAAGATTATTTCCGATATCATAATGCCGTTTTCCAATTTCATAAGCCCTTGCTCTGCTTTGCACATTCGTTATCTTTGCTTTGAGAATAGCCCATATAACGTGCTTTGATTTTGCAGCCTTCTTATCTAATCGAGCACCCAAGATTTTAGTAAAGAATTGATCCAGGGCATCACAGTCCCACCAGCCATCCATATAACTTTCTCCCAGCGCAAGAGAACTCCCTGACAGGACCCTTTCATAAAACTTTTGGTTATGAACCTGGATGTCCCAGGGTCTATCTCCATTGATCCGAACATCCGCAAGATCGAGCATTTCTTGGATTATGTGTCTGTTATCTGTTTTATTCACGTGATTATCACCAATGCATGGGAAAAAATAAAACTCGCTTTTTTTATTTTTTAGACGAAATAATTCTATCCTAAGATAATGATCATGTTAGGTAATAGGTTATGCTTGTCAGCCAGTAGTGTGGATGATTTGCCCCTACATGCACGTTCTTTCTTCGCTTTAGAAATGACGCTCCTTTCTAATTGTCTCATAGGCCTCTTGAATTCCGCGGAAGCGCTTTGCTGCAAAATCCGTAAACTCCTCTGGAAGGCCCTTTGACACTATTGTGTCAGGATGAAAATCCTTCACAAGCTTCTTATAATTGGATTTTATCTCTTCATTCGAGCTTTCGGGGTTGCAGTTCAAGACTCCGTAGTACTTGTCAAGGACGTCAAAGTATGATGACTTTAGATTGTTGTATTGCTCGTCACTGATCCCAAATATCCTCGCGATGCTTTTGAGGGCAGACTCTTCAGCCGGGTGAAACGTTCCATCAGCCGCCACAACTCGAAATAGCAGATCAACGAATGATAAAAGAATAGTAGGATGGTTCCGTGTGGCCTGGTATAGTTGGAATGCAAAGTCCTCTAACGAGTATTCAGACTCCTTTGCTTCGTTGAATATCTGTTTTGCAAACCGCCTTTCAGTTTCAGGTATTTGAAGCCCGTTTATAAATGTCTGAACAACAGCAATCTCATTCCCTGTGACCGCGCCATCAATCTTGGCGATTTTCCCTAATATCGAAAACAGGCTGACAAAATAGGTTGCCTGGGTTTGTTCAGCATACTCGATGCTTGGTTTATGTGACGCCCCATAGGAACGTGCAGAAATCCCCTGCTTTTTGTCAATAAGGTGATGCCCTAACGCTGCACCAGCTATGGCGCCAATAGGGCCACCAAAGAACAGGCCCAATGAGCCAAATGTGAGTTTTCCGAACCAGCTCATACACGTTCTCCTTTAAATAATTGATGTGAACTCGCTTAAGCGTAAGGAGCAAATCTGCCCTTAGTTCAGGGCTACTTTTACCAGGTAATAAATCGTAAATCAAATACCAAAATGTCAAGGTGTAAAATTAATCACGGTCCTTTCACGATCCAATTTTACCATATGGAGAATATAAAATTAACCCTGCCCACTACAGGCTATGTTGCAAAAAATTTCCTCGTACATTGGTTTATTGGAATTAGTTTTCAGAGCGAATATCAATAGGGCGAGGACTTGCCCGCCGTGTTTTGGGAGGGCTCGCCCACTGTGTTTTTTATCCGTCGTCTTTCTGGCGGACTGGCGGACTGGCGGAGTGTTTAGGTAAAAGTAGCTGCTGTGAAGAGAAATGCAAGCCAATCATTACCTGTTACGCCTATGTAGTACTTGAACAAGAATTTATGGCCTATTGCAGCACCTGCTCAAGGGATCAGGCAATGCACCGCAGGTGGTAGCAGATCTCGCTGCCAAATAGCCTTCTTTGCCATGCCCTTATGGTATTGATGCCATCCAGATCTTTCAGCCTTTTGGGGCATGCAAGAGCGAGAGACTGTATCTGGGCGTTTGTGCATACAAGAGAGGGATTAATGCCCATCTCTTTTGCTCTCTGCTCCCTCCACTCCCTTAGGGCCTTTACTTTCTCTGACACCTTGTCACCGATACGCTTTTTGGTAGTTCTGGGGAATGACGGGAGTTCATTTTCCGGCAGGTTTGTGGATTCATCTATCTTTTTCAGGATGGAACGGCCCAACATTTTTATCTGCCTGGGGCTCAATCCCTTTATGCGCTCAAGGTCTCTTTCGGTTTTTGGCATCCTTTCTGCGATTTCCATGATCGGTTCGTTTCCGAGGATCTTAAAGTGGGGAAGATCCCTGCGTATGGCCATAGTATTCCTTAATTGTAAGATCGATTCCAGTACTGCCAGGCCTCTGGGGTCAAGTATACTAGCTCTCTTGAATCTCAGGAAGAGCGGATTACCGTTCGGTGGAGTAGGACGAACCTTGCTCAGAAGTTCACACTCTTCTTCCACACAGAAAAGCCTGTCTTTGACCCGGAGTTCTTTCTTGAGTATTTGGCTGAGAGAGAGGAGGTGACAACTATCCTGAACCGCATAGGCACGCATGGCAGCAGGCAATGGCCTCTCTGACCAATCCTTTTTTTGATACTTCTTCTCAACAAGCACTCCCAACCTCTCTTTGAGGAGGGGGGCAAGGCCCGTTTCCTTGATACCAAGAAACCTTGCCGCAATCTGGGTGTCGAAGAGAGAGTTCACTTCAATATCGAAATCTCTGTACAGGGAGCGTATATCATAATCGGCACCGTGGAACACCTTTTGGATATCCGGGTTTGCAAAGACAGGAGAAAGGGGTGAGAGATCATCAAGCGATAGAGGGTCTACCAGTATATCCTGCAAGGGTGTGGAGATTTGGATAAGGCAGACCTTCTCCGGATAGTGAAACATGGAATCAGCCTCGAGATCTACGCCTATTGACGTTTCTCTTTCAAGTCCGGCGGCTATGCGACTAAGATTAGATCGATCTTTCACCAGTAAGTATGTGGGTTGTTCTATTATCATCCTCTCTCTATGTCATTAAATTATCAAGATATCGAATTTTCTCTTTCCGTGGGCAGAGATATATCGAATTTATCATTGTGTGTCAATAACATACAAAGCTCAGGATGCTGTGATCTTTTTTATAATAGCTTGATTAAAGGCTATATTTCTTGAGCCTTGATCTCAGCTCCCCTGTATCTCCTGCAAATTTTTTAAGCTCAGCCCAAAAAGTTTTACTGTGGTTTTTTTCTCTTGTGTGGACAAGCTCATGAAGAATAACGTAATCGATAAGGTCTTGCGGGAGCCTGAGAAGCTGCATATTTAGACTGATATTATTTTTGGTAGAGCAACTTCCCCATCTGGTCTTTTGATTTCGGACAAAGACCCGATTGTAGGTAAAGCCATACCGTCTTGATAACTCGTTGAGACGGTGGGCCAGCTTTTTTTTGGCGTCAGCCCTGTCTATTTCAGGCAAGTTATTTGCAATGACAGCCTGTCTTTTTTCTATTTCCTTTACTTTAACAAGGTGCCTTTGTATCCACCTCGCTTTGCTGAGGGCCATTTTTTCTGCACTTTCAAATGAAAGCCCGTAAGGAACTGCAACCCTGGCCCCTGCAAAGGGCTTCACCGAGATGTTCAAACGCCTTGCCCGTTTGCTGCGCTCAAGAAGCACACGCCCTATGCCGTCCATTTCAATGATTTTAGATTGGAGCAAGGAAACCTCCTGAAATAATATTGAACTAACCTATAAGGAGTTTATCATATGTAAAGACTCAATTACCGTATTCCCTGACCATTTAATTTGCTCTGATTTCACATTTAATTTCAGATATTCCCTAACACTCCTTCTCTCTTTTTACTTCAACTCCAGATAACTGCCAGTTATTTAGTCAACACATTGACGTCTTAAAAAAAAGACATTTTCCTCTATGTGGGTTTAAGAGTGGTATTCTGGAAGGCCATCAAAAAATTGTGTGAGAAGCTTTCCATCGTCCGTAACCAGGTGAGCACCATTGCGTGAGGCACTGTTAAGAATTGTCAAAACGGACCTCATTACTTGATTTACCTCTTTCTTTCGCATACGTTCATTCAGACACTATACCCCCTCTCACCGTCTTTCTGAATACGGCAGTGTTGTTGTGATGCGGTCCATTAAGGGCAGTGAGAAAAAGACCGATACCCGGTGTGACAGTGGGTTGTTAGTGAGGAGTGAGACTATCTTGTCCTGAGCGGAGGGATAACTTTTTCTACTGTGAGCCTGTACACATACTTTATCCAGTCATACCCATAATAACCTTCGGCTACCACACGCAAGGGAAATCCGTGTTTTTCTGGTAGTATCTCGCCATTTACCTGATAGGCCAGAAAAACTCTGTCAGAATTAATATCAGTCAGGGGAAATCTTTGCACGCTTTCCACTTTTTCATAGGGGGATTGGGGACCACGAATGGTCACGTGAGTTGCCCCTTCTTTCAATTCAGCAATGGTAAGCAACTCTTTTATGGAAATCCCTCTCCATTGGCCGTGATTGGCAAAAAATCCTGGACATATGAGAAGAACGTTTCTCTGTATATACGGCAGTGCAGTTATCTGTTGATAGGTGAGAATCGCCATGGTTTCCACATGTCCTGTTACCTCGAGGTGCCATTCGCTCAGGGTAACTCTGTGGTCAACAAGCCCCATGGTTTCAAAATTGTTAATAGGGGTTATCTCAAGATTTCGCGTATCTAGATCAGCGGGATTCTTTTGAATAAGGGCCTCCCTTTGAGTTCCCTTTGGCAGAATAATTTTTTTAGTCTTACCCCATGCCCATTTGATGCCTGAAGCAAAAGGTATATATATAATTCCAAGGAAGACCACTGCATTACTTATTTTTTTCAAAAATTGTCTTCGTGTGTCCACAGTTTTTTTACCTATGTTTTTTTAAACGACGTGGCCCTAAAAATTTCCCTCTGAAGGTCTAAGTGACTTCACTTGCTGTTGTAAAGAGCAATGCAAACTTATGTCACCGGTGGAACTCTATGGGCAAGCTCTTTTTGCCTCAAAGAGCATAAAAGTAATTGCCCCTTTCATCAAGGTATTGAGTTGATTAATGAAAGATGTCTCTCCTTACGATCTATAACGGCCCTTTTTATTTCCCCAAGTAGTTATTTTCGAGTGCCTTGACAAGATTAGTCATTGCTGTATAAAAAGGCACAGAAATACCCATTTCGCTTGCGTATTCCACCACTTTTCCACCCAAAAAATCAATTTCAGTTGGATTTTGGTTAGAAATATCATAGCACATTGAATCTTTATGAATACCCACCTTCTCAAGATATGCAAACATCTGTTTAAGGTATTCCTCTCCGAGATCGTATCCCTTTGCCTTGGCCACGGCAAGAATTTCCTTAAAGCAGGCATCAGCGATTTCTCTTGTCGGTGAAAAATCCAAGGCATCCTTAATGGTTTTATCTGTGACAGCGCAAATAGAGGCCATGGTACATTTCATGATCATCTTTTTCCAGACAAACAACTTTATATCCTCGACGAACTCTGTGTCCAAACCACCATCCGTGAGCATACGAGCTATTTCTTTCCCACGTTCACGGTTTTCAGGAACGAGGCATCCTATATGATTCGGTTGATTAAAAAATGCCGCCTCGATTTCACCTGAGCCCTTTAATTCCACGCCAAAGTTCAAACTCATGCGAAATACCGACCCAGGTCCAAATCTTTCCGCAATGAAATCCTCGGTACCCAACCCGTTATGTGTGCTAATGATCTTTGTTTCGGGTTTGAGAATACCCTCCAATTCATCCAAGACGTGAGGAAGAGCAAATGTCTTTGTGGAAATAAAAATGAGACCAGGGTTGTGTTCCTTTATGTCTGAAATTCGATCATAAAAAAATCTTACAGGCACAGAAGAATAAGAAATCGATCCTGAGATGGTGATACCCTTTTTAAGAAGCGCCTCACTCATGCCGGGTGCAGGATCTACAAGAATAGTTTCCGGCTGCTTGCTGAGCAGGGCAGCGGCCAAGGTTGCGCCAGTTGCCCCAATACCTAAGACGGCAATTCTGGTGTTTTCCATATTTTTTCCTCCGATTATTTTTTCTTTGGATCAGGGCACCCCATAGTAGTGACTTTATTTAACCGGGATCAACAAGGTTTACAAATTCATAAATCCTTCTTTAACGTGTAAAATCACTCCTATCGTCCACCAATCAAATCCCCCAAACCACCTAATACGGAACCCTCACCCTTACGGCTTCCGCCAGCTGAAGGAGCATGAGCAAGAATTCGATCGCACATTCGTGAAAACGGCAAGCTTTGAAGATAAACTTTCCCTTTCCCTCTTAAGGTGGCAAGAAACAATCCTTCGCCACCGAAAAACATAGACTTTAGATTACCTGCACGCTCAATAGAATAGTCTATCCCCCCGGTGAATCCCACGATGCAACCGGTGTCTACGCGAATAACTTCTCCATCGAGTTCCTTTGAGACAACTGTTCCTCCTGCATGCGCAAAGGCCATGCCGTCACCTTCGAGTTTTTGTAAGATAAAGCCTTCTCCACCAAAGAAGCCAGATCCTAAGCGTTTGGTGAAGGCGATGCTCACTTTTGTTCCTTTTGCCGCACACAAAAAGGCATCCTTTTGGCATAAAAAAGATCCTCCGTGTTTGGCCATATCAATCGGAATAATTTGCCCTGGGTATGGCGCAGCAAATGAAACCCGTTGTTTACCCGCTCCGATGTTGGTGAAATGCGTTAAAAAGATGGACTCTCCTGTGAGTACTCGTTTTCCCGCACTCAGTAATTTCCCCATAATACCGTCATCAGTATTGGAGCCATCTCCCATTTTAGCTTCAAAGGTTATTCCTTCACCCATATAGTTCATAGCTCCTGCTTCGGCAACTACCGTTTCACCGGGATCTAATTCGATTTCCACAATTTGCATATCACTTCCGAGGATTTCATAATCTACCGTATGACATTGCATATTTGTCTCCTTTATTGATAAATGACTAACTGGGCGAGAAAAGCTCATCTCGGGCCGTTAAGCGCGACCGCTCTCGGTCGTGCTTACTATATAGTATACTGAAACCATACTATTTAATATTTATGTATTCCTGCCATCAATTGACCTTTGAGATCTATGATATTCTATATTTTGATTTCGTGCAATCGACTAAAACCTGCAAAAAACGTAAGCATAGGTATGGTAATGAAAACATCAATTGATTTTTTTGCCTCCTTGATGAAAAGGGATATCTCAACATTCGGTACCATGAAGGTCCATCCAAGCCCCTCATTATTATTTCCTTTTCCCCTTTCTTCCACGCTTTACCTTCCATTGTTTTTGTTCTTGTTTTTGTTCTTTCTTAAGTTGTTTCATGCGATTGCGCTCTTGTTTTCTCTGTTGAATAGCTTCATGTACTTTATGCGCTAAATCTCTTCCTTTTAATCCCTGAGCATGGGCTTCATGGGCTGCGCGAGAGACGATATTACCTGCATTTTTCGGATTTTCGCCATAATTAATCAAGTCGTTCATGCTGATGAGGGAATTTCTTAAGCTTTGCCCCTGCATTCCTTTCTCTGACAAATCGATAATAACCCTTTCAATGTCCTTCCTTGTTGCCCCTTGCATGAGCATGTTGTTAATCGGCTTTTGCGCTAAGGTAATGTCATTTTCTGAAATACCCTTCTGTCGTAGTGAGTACTTCAGTTTTATAAAAGCAGGTCCTCCATCTTCATCTTCAGCAAATGCATATCCTGAAGGGAGAAAACCCATCAAACCAGTAACCAAAAAAATAATTAAAAGCTTCCTCATCTGTATCTCCTTTTTTAATAGAAATACACCCACTACCACCAATACTATGTAGAGTGAATAATTCGCTTTTGCCTTGGAAAAATATATGATAGAGGCGTTTGTGTGTCAATTGAAAGGCTGCCTCGAAATAGAGAGACTGAGCATTGTCTGTTTGGTGAAAGCATTATTGAAGTGAGAACTCGCCTGACTACTGTTGTAATAATGTATTGGCTATAAGAGGGGAGGGTGAGGTTTTTCTGTTTTGATCAAGGGACTTCAAAAAATTTACGTTAGTTAATAGCTATGTGCCTGATTTTACTCTCTTCAGAGGACTAACCGTAGTCAATCGGCTCCAGGCCCTTGCGCCTTCGTATCGCTTCGAGAAGACCCACTGTGCCTGTCATCATGTTGTCCCCGAGGGGCGCGCCCAGGGTCACGGGCAAGGTTGAGCCGTGAAT
>JGI10211J14876_10000745_pt1 | contig 13984 bp, 14 predicted proteins | sample Etolagsediment_FD_14876 | JGI IMG/M metagenome (IMG submission 14876)
TTATAACTATTTATGACTCTGAACCAACCCCTATTTTTTCATATGTAAAAATAGATATAGACCAAAATATTATTGATATAAAAGAAAAAATAAAAATATCAGATTCTGCATGTACAGGAGCTTATGGTTTTTCATCTTATAAAACATTACTGAATTATTCACAGATTATTTTAGATAAACAAATAAAACAGAAAAATGAATATTATATATCAAATATTATAAGTTATATGATACAAGAAAAAATAAAATTTCAACAATGTTTAATTGAAAAAGAAGAATGGATTTGTTTAGGAACGCCTAAACAAGTTCAAGATTATATTCAAAAATAAATTTCTTTTGTAAAATATGATAATTGCATTTCGTGTAGATAGTTCAGATATTATAGGTACCGGACATGTTCAACGGTGTTTACATTTTGCTCAACTTTATAGAAATAATAACACAATTATATTTATTACTAAGAAGCATTTATTTTCTCTAACTGAAAAAATAAAGAAAAATTATACATGTTATGAATTGGAATTAGAAAATAGCAACAAAATAAATTTAGATTATCATACATGGTTAGGAGAAGACGAATTGAATGATGCTGAAAAAACGATTTCTATTTTAAAAGAGAATAATATTTATGTAGATTGGCTTATAGTAGACCATTATGCAATTCAAAAGACTTGGGAACAAAAAGTAAAACCATTTGTTAAAAAAATATGTGTTATTGATGATTTTACACATCGAATTCATGATTGTCATTTATTAATCAATCAACAGATTACTCAAGAAGAAGGTTTAGAAAAATATAAAGATTTATTGAATAAAAATTGTCAAATATGTTGTGGTAATGATTATTTACTTATACACCCAAGTTATTATCATTATAAATATTTTCAGAAAAATGATCATAAAAAACAACTGAAAAAAATTAATATTTTTATGGGTGGTGCTGACTCTTTTAATATTACAGAAATAATCATTGATTTATGTTCTACATATAATAATCGTTTAGAAGAAAAAATTGAATTTGATGTTATTGTTGGTAAATCAAATAAACATTATAAGAAATTACAAGAAAAAATAAAAAAATTAGAAAACTTTCATTATTATTATGACTTAGAATTTATTGGAGATTTATTGGATCAAGCAGATTTATGTATTGGTGCTCCTGGTTCTACTTCTTATGAACGATGTTTGATGAAAATACCATGTTTATGTATATGTATAGCGGATAATCAAAAAACAGTGATTGATAAATTTATAAAGGCAAATTGTATTCAATATTTGGGTACTTTAGAAGATAATTATCAGCAAAAACTTATTTATTATTTAGAATATTTTCAAAATAATAGTTATGAACTAAAAAAAATGAGTATAAATTGTGAGCAAATAATTGATTTAAAAAAAAATAAAATAAATGTATTATTAGATGGTTGTTAATGCACCCCAAATACATATTATTGTTCAGGCACGAACTGGTTCAACTCGACTACCAAATAAAGTCATGAAATTATTAGAAGATAAAATTGTATTAGATCATGTGATTGATCGTTTACGTTTATCTAAATATGCTTCAAAAGTTATAATAGCTACAACAACTGAATCTAATGATAATATTATTGTAAATCATTGTAATCAAAGAAAAACAGAAGTGTATAGAGGTTCTGAAAAAGATGTATTAAAAAGATATTATGATTGTGCTACTTATTATCACAGTGATATTATTGTTCGGGTGACAAGTGATTGTCCATTAATTGATGTTTCTTATATTGATTTAATGATTGAACATTTTATGAATCAACAATTAAAATATTTGGGTCCCAAGTATTTTGGAAATCATAAATTTCCAGATGGTTTTAATGGTGAAATATTTAGTTATGATGTTTTAAAAGAAGCTCAAGAACATGCATTCGAAAATGAGAAAGAACATGTTACAACGTATATACAAAAAAAATATAAAACACAAGAATTTTTGTACCCAATTAATTATAAATACTATGAAAATATACAATTTGACCAACTTCATTTAAGTTTAGATACAATAGAAGATTATGAATTATTAAAAAACATATATCATAATGTGTATATAAAAAAAAATAATTTTAAATTAATTGATGTATTCGATTTTTTGAATAATCAATAATATGTTTTTTTTTAAAATTTAATATAAATATTATTTATATTAATGTTGAATAAATTATTAGACTCTGTAAAAGAACTTATAAATAATCAAATCATTTTAATTACAGGTGGTACAGGAACATTTGGTCATGAAATCACAAAAGTACTATTAGAACAATACCAACCAAAAAAAATTATTATTTTCTCAAGAGATGAATTTAAACAATACAATATGAAAAAGATATTTCCTGAATCAAAATACAAAGCAATGCGATATTTTGTAGGAGATGTAAGAGATTATGACCGTCTATTAATGGCTTTTAGTAATGTAGATGTTATTTTTCACGCAGCAGCAATGAAGCAAGTAGATACAGTTGAATACAATCCATTTGAAGCAATAAAGACAAATATTTATGGTACTGAAAATGTCATTAAAGCTGCATTAATTAATAAAGTAAAAAAAGTAATTGGTGTAAGCACAGATAAATGTGTAAGTCCAACAAATTTATATGGTGCTACAAAGTTATGTTTAGAAAAACTTATTATTCATGGTAATATTATGGCAGGGGATTCAGAAACAAAATTCAGTGTATTACGGTATGGAAATGTAATTAATAGTCGTGGATCGGTTGTTCCATTGTTTTTAAAACAAAAAGAAGATAAATGTTTTACCATTACAGATCCTAAAATGACTCGTTTTACTTTAACGATTCAACAAGCAATTTATTTTGTATTAAATAGCGCTTCCCTCATGATTGGTGGTGAAATATTTATTCCAAAACTTCCAAGTTATGATATTCTTCAATTAACACGAGTAATTGAACCAGAAGCTGAAGTTAAAATCATTGGATTACGACCAGGTGAAAAGATTCATGAGTCTATGTTTTCTGTCAATGATAGTCATAATATCATTGAAAAAGATGAATATTATGTATTAGTACCTGAAATAAATATAAGCAATGATTATATTTCTTATTATGGTAAGAAAATAAATAAAGCATTTGATTACAATTCGGGTGAAAATGAGAGAATTGAAGATGAAGAATTAAAAAAAATAATTTGTAGTATTTAATTCTAAATTTCAAATTAAGTCACTTATTTTTATTTTTCCAAATTTTGATTCTTTATTTTCTAAATAATTATTAGGCATATGATGAACAAAACATTGATTGTCAATACTTCCCAATCCATTTAATGGAATGAGTGTTCCTTTAAAAAAATCAGTTTGTTTTCCATGAAGACCAATGGATGAAGACTCTCTTATTTCATATCCTTTCATTTTTTGGGGAGTATAATAGTTTGACAAAGTAAATGCTTTAAATGTCTTTTTATCATATATCCAAAAACCAGTATATGGGTTTTTTGTATTTAAAATAAATTTTTTACCTTTAAAAACAATAATATCTTTTTCTACAAATGGAGTTTTTAAATCTGTACTTACTATTATTGAAGGATTATTATATTCAATACGTAAAAACCCAAGATTATAATTTTTTTTTATTAAAGAATGATAATTTTGAAACCAATAATACAATGTTTCTACATATATAAGTATATCATCTTCACCATAAATGAAAACATCATATTCATTTACTTGTTTTTTCATTAATGGTCGACAACACCATGTTAATTTATAAGGATGAATATTGGTTAAATCATGAACAATTATTTTTATGTTACCATTTGTATAAGATTTATTTAACTCTAAATTGAAATCAAAATGTTGATTAGTGTGAATAAAAATGTCTGTACTATGAAAATATTTTTGACATTCTTGAATGATTAATTTTAAGTATTGAATACGTTCTTCTATATAAAAAAAGGTAATATGATAAGATATTTTCATTCTATTATTTTAATTCAATATTATATTTTTTCTTAAAATATTTTTTTACTTGATTCACCCATTGAATATTTTTTGGATGCACACCCCAAATTCGAGATGATCTTCCTTGATGAGTAAAATAAGATTTATTATTTATAATAAACTCTTGTCCTTGATCATCAGTATTTAAAAATATCATTTTATGGTCTTCTAAATAGCGTTTTCGTTTTCCATTTGACCAAATACATTTCAATGAAATACCATCATAATCATTTTTCTTTATATAATAAGGAAGTAATGAGGATGTATCGGCATAAAATTCTTTTGTATTATAATACTTTTCCAATTCATCTGGAATAATCACATCATATTTTTTATCGTCTTTGTCAATTTTAATATTATATTTCTTGATAAAATCAGGTTTGTTTTTTATTGGAGCAAAAGATATATTTAATTTTTTAATTTTTTCAGCATTAAAAAATGCCATATAAATATGTGGAAAATAATAAGTTATATGATTACTTTCTCCTCCTAAAAATATATTTTTATTATCCAACATGTTTATAAAATCAACATCCCAATTTTTTTCTAATAGTGCAATATCACTGTCACATATCATTGCATATTTCGTGTCAATGTGTTTTATCATTTCATCCATCACTAATGAATGAGCATATGAACTATAATCACTATTTCCTGTATCTACTTGTATCATTTTATCATAAGGAAAATTAATTTTCTTTAAATCAGGATTTTTCTTTTTTCCAGTATCAACGCCAAGTAATATTTTATATCTTTTTTTATTACTAATTGTATGGTTCAAAGTAGATAACATAAAATTAATATATGAATTTTGATGTTCTTGACTATATGTAATGAGTATTGTAATATCTTTCATTTATAAATGTTAATAAAATATTATTTTTTATTAAATTAATTTATTTTTTATTATTTTTATTTTTTATTATTTTTATTTTTTATTATTTTTATTTTTTATTATTTTTATTTTTTTATTATTTTTATTTTTTATTATTTTTATTTTTTATTATTTTTATTTTTTATTATTTTTATTTTTTATTTTTCAAAATTAAAATTCATAAAACTATATGGATATTTTAAATATGCATCATATAATATTTTGTGATCTTTTATATTACATTTGTATTTTTTAAATTCTGTTGTTTTAAGAGGATAAAATGTAGAACATCCGTATATTATTTGAAATAAAAAACGTTTTCCTTTTTTCACATGCGTACCTTTATGAATTCCATGTGTATCTTCAATAATCATTGTTCCAGCATTTCCTTCAATATGTAAAATGTCTTCCCCAAAATGTTCTTCTACAAATTCATTTTTTAGTCGTTCACTTAATTTATTTTCGATTGGTATAATTTCATGTGCTTTTTGAAGCGATTTCTGAACATAACAATGAGGACCATTGTTTGAATCTACATCGTTTAAATAAATAAATACTTTTAAAAATCGAATATCATCAAAATCTTGATGAAATATTTGAGTACTTTCTAAATCACCAGGATAAGATGCCCAAAAATGAAAATGATGTAATATTGGTTTGCATCCAAAATATGTTTGAGCAATATTCAATAAATAAGAGGAACTTAAAATATGTTGTACTAAATCAATATTTAATAAATCTTGATAATTATTTAACCACCATATATCATTTTGAGGGTCATATAAATTAATTTTTTTTATTAAATTATTTTTTCTATTTATATATTGTTTATGATTGATTTGATTTATTATATATATGCACTTATTTTGATTTAATAATTCAGGGTATAAATAAATACCTTTTTCTTTTAAATCAATTTGTATATCTTTTTTTTTGTCATATAAGCGTATAAATAAATTTTCATTAATATTTTCAAAATTATATTTAGAATAATAAAAATTGATAATTTTACTTATTAATATATTAAAATTATTTTCATTCAAATGTTCATAAAAAAATTTATTTTTTTTTTTACCATAAGTAGGTATATGTCTAAATAATTCTTTATTTAACAATAAATATTGATAGTTTTTATGATGTACTTTTATTAATTCTATTATTTCACCCAAATATTTTTTATAAGGCGATTTTTCTAAAAATCGTTGAATATCTTCTTTTTTGATAAACATCTAATTTTTAAAAATAAATAAATTTAATAATATAAATTAAATTGTAAAAAATAAAATTTATTTATACACTTTTAAATAAATGAGTAATCAAGATCAAGATAAAAATCAAAATACAAATATTGACAATAAAAATAATAAAATTCAAACTCTTTATTTTTATGGAAAAGACTTATTAAAAAAAAATAAAAATGCTTCTGGAAGCGCACCCATGAGAAGTGTTCAAATCTGTAAAAATATTCAAAAACGATTTAAGTTTATCAATTGTAAAATGACACTTGATATTGAAGATAAAAAAAACAGTGCTTTCTTATTTGTGAAAGATAATTTTGATTTAACACTTGATACATTAAAAAAAGTTAAAAATAATAACAATATTATTATTTTTGATATATTAGATTATTATGATAATGAAACACATGATGTACCTGATATGGAAAAAAATCATTTTATAGAATATATTGATATATTGATAGTCAATAATTATTTTATGCGTAAAAAATATTATACTTTAAATAAACCCATCTATGTAATACCGCATCATTATGATGAACGACTTACTCAATTTCAAAATCCACCTAAATGTGAAAAACTTCAATTTATATACAATGGTGAATTAGGTGCTACACACCAGAATTGTTTATATATAGATGAATTAAAAAAAAAATACAATATTATTCATTGTTCTTCTTTCATTGAATATATACAAAAACACAATAAAAAGAATTATTGTTATATAAGCATACGAAAAGAAGATACTTATGAGTATAATAATCGTCCATTGATGAAATTAGCTCATGCTGCAGGAACAGATTCGAATATAATAATAACCAAAGATAAATCAGTCATGGATTTTTTAGATCCATCTTATCCTTATTTATTGAAAAATTCAAATTATGATACTGTACTTAAAATGATGGATTATGTAAAAAAAACATTTAATAATGATGTATGGAAAAAAGCAAGTTCAATGATGAATGAATTAAAAATGCGATTAAGTATTGATCATGTTGTAAGTTATGATTATATGAAAATACTCCGTTATATTGATAAACCCATGAAACCAAAAACAAAATATAAAATATGTTTTTGTACTTCTTATTTTGGTGCTATTGAGTATTTCGAATTAAGTAATAATTTTACAAAGGTAGATGATGCTGAATATTTTTGTTTTACAAATCTTAAAAAAGAACAATTGGGAAGTCAAGATTGGAATATTGTTGAAATACAAAATTCAATGTTTCCTGATTTAAAACAAAACAATGTGAAAATATCTCGTTATTTTAAATTTATGGTTTGGAAATATTTACAAGAAAAAATGAATAAAGAATATGATTTTATTTTTTATTGTGATCATTATTTAAATCCAAGTTGTGATGTGAATTGGTTAAAAATATGTGATCGATTAAACAATTCACAATTGGGATTTCTTCAATATGAACATAAACGTTTCAAATATGGAATTGAAAAAGATATTCAATGTATTATTGCCAATAATACGGAAGATGAAACTTCTTTAAATGAAGCAAAACAATATTTAAAAAAGATAGATTCAAAAATATCTCTTAAAACACCACAATATTTTGAAAATACTGTTTTTGGAATGCAAGTTAATATGAAAAAAGTTCGTAAAATAACACATTTATTTTGGCAACACTACAGTAAAAAATATCCTTCTTATCGAGACCAACCTTTATGGAACTTTTTATATTTATTTAAAGATCATTATCCATATATAGATAATGAATTACGAAGTTATTTTAATGGTTATAAAACAATATGGAGAAATAAAGAAAATTATTAGATTATATAGGTTTCATACTCATTTAAAAGTTTATCAAAAATTCATAAACAGAAATCAAATTTAACATCTTTTCACGATTTTCTTGTAGGTCTTGATATTTTAACTCCTCTATTTTTGGATAACATTCTTGAGTTCCTTTTTGAATCACACCAACACCCCAGTCTGTATTTACAACGTGCATTTTTAGATGAGGATCATTCATTCTTAATTGGGCATATGAACGCCATGTTGTTCCATTCCATTCTAAATATTTACCACCCACTAAGTAAGTTTCACGTTGATGAAAACGGGTGGGTGGATTACAATCATGCATAATCACAAATCCACCTTCTTTTAAATGTCTTAAAGAGTTTTGTATATCTTTTGTTACTTGTTCTTCTAAATGAAGTCCGTCAATAAAAATTAAATCAAATTTTACTTTTGAATCTTTTATATATTCAAAATATTCATCACTTGTCATTAAAAATATTGATTCTCCCTTACAATCGGATGAAGGTTCAGGATCAACACCTGTTTTACTTGCTACATTTATTTTATTAAAATTTGATCCATCGCGAATACCTATTTCTAAATAATCTTTTAATTTATATTTAGTAATTAAATGTTGAATAATAGTACTACGGCTACATTTTTCTTTTCCAAATGAATATTTAAATGTACCATTTTCTCCTTTTACATCCCCTTTTTTAAATATTTCATATTCAATTATTTTATCATTCAGTGGAAGTCCTATGTTTTCTTTGTTTTTTTCAAATGGTAATGTAAGAAGTGAATGATAATTTTTCTTAGCAAATGGACATCTTAATGCTTTACATGTTTTTTTAGGACCATTATAATGTATATATAAATAATTTATTTGACGAAATAAACAAGAGTATGTTGTACAAAACTCATAACTTTTCGGTATTATTCCAATAATAAGTGTATCAAATATAAAATCTTTTTTCTTTTGGAATTTATTAAAATTAAAATCATTTGAATCCATTTTAACATAGTATTTATCATTTTCCACAATTTTAGAAATCATTTTTTCAGATTCATGATCAATAGAACCAATCTGTAATATTTTTGATTTTTTTTGAACAATAAATCCTAATAAAAACTTTGAACCATTTTTTTCTTTTTCTTGAATAAAAGAACATTTATTTAAGTTCATATGTTTTTTTATAAATGTTTCATGACTCATCTTGTATGACTATTATAAATATAATTTATATTGAATATAAATTAATTATAAATGTATAAAAAAAGATAATTAAAAATATGAATAATTATGAATAATTATGAATAATTATGAATAATAATTATCAAAAAAATCTGATTTTTTTTTAAATCCAATAAAATCCAATAATTCTTCAAGTTTATCAATATGCCATTGTGTAGGTGCATCACATAATGAATTATCAGGGTCATGATGAATTTCCATAAATAATCCATCTACGTCAAATGCCATTGCCATTTTACCCATATAAGGTATAAGTTCTCTATGACCTCCAGCACAAATAGTTCCATCAGCTTGTTTTTGAGATGGTACTTGAAGACAATGTGTAATGTCCATAGAAACAAGATTAGAATTACTTTTTAACCAAATTAAATTTCGTGGATCAACAATTAAATCTTGATATCCAAAACTATTACCACGTTCGCATAAAATAACTGAATTATTTCCAAATTCAATGACTTTTTCTTTTGATTTATGGACAACATCCGCGCTACAAAATTGACCTTTTTTAATTTGAATGATTTTACCTGTTTGAGCAACTGCTTTGAGTAAATCTGTTTGTCTGCATAAGAATGCTGGAACTTGAATAATGTCAGCTATTTTACCTACTTCTTCTGCTTGCCATGATTCATGAACATCTGTAATAATAGATAAACCAAGTTCATCTTTTACCTTTTTTAAAATACGTAATCCTTCTTCAAAACCAAGACCTCGATACGAAGAAGCACTTGTTCTATTTGCTTTATCAAAACTTGTTTTAAAAAAGAAATGAACATCATAATTCGAAAAAATGTCTTTTAGTTTTTTTGCAATACTCATAATTTGTGTTTCGGATTCAATTACATTGGGTCCTGCCATAATAAATTTCTTATTTTTTAGGTCTTGGAAAGTAATCATTTATAATTAGGTGATAAAAAAATTATAATAAAATAAAAATAATTCAATTAATTATTTTATATTTATTTCACTAAATTTAGAATTAATATTATTTAGTATATGATTTACAAACATTGATTATTTATTTGATTTACACAATTAAAGATAATTTTATATCACTATTCTTTATGGTATTTTTATAAATTAATTTATATATAATCAAACCAATTACCAGTAGTAAAATTACTGACTTCTTTTTCATTAATTATATGTATTTTATGTTTTTTAAATCGATCCATTATTATTTTATCAACTTCTTTTTTTATACCTACTTTAACATTATGAAATTCAACTAATAACATATCGAAATAAGAATACAAATTATGTTTTTCTATACAATCAAATATTTCATATTCCGCACCTTCAATATCTAATTTTAATATAATATAATCATTTTTTTTAAATTTTTTTTCAATAAAATCTTTGAAATAAATATTATTTACAAATACATTATCATTTAAATTTCCTGTTTTTTTTTCTTTAATTATACTCGATGATTGATTCGGTGTTTTACAAATAAATAATTTTAATTTTTCTAATTTTGAATTTGACAATGCTGAATTATAAATTTTAATATTTTTATTATTGTATTTTTTGATATTATTTTGTAAAACATTATAATTTCTTGGATCTGCTTCAAATGAATGAATTATAAATTTTTCTTTATTTTTTACTTTAGAATTATAAAAATTATCTATTGTCTCGCCATGATGAGAGCCTCCATCTATTAAAATAAAGTTTTTCATTTATAATATATATAGAATATATAAATATATAAATATATAAATATATAAATATATAAATATATAAATATATAAATATATAATATAATGTCTATTCATTGTGGTATAGTAGCAGGACCTAATAGTTATTTGTTAATTGAAAAATTAATAAATATTTGTGAAAAATTAAGCTTTTACAAAATAAATTGGTTATTAATGGTTGATAAAATTAAAAAGATCAATATTAAAAAATCAAATAAAATATTAATGAATGAAAATGATTTTAGTAATTTACAAAATAGAAAAAATATAAAAATTGATTATTTTGATACTGAAATAAAATGTTCTGGTGGTGATAGACATGGTTATGGTATAGATCTAATTATTCGTAAATTAAATAAAAATAATAAAATTATTATTTTAGAACCAGATAGTTTTCCTTGTCATTATTATTGGGATAAAATATTATTAAAAAAATTAGATAAAGAGCATCCTATTGTTGTTATGTCAAAAGAAGGTGTAATAGATAAAAATTATAAACGTATAATAAATAAAAATCATTATATTAGAAGTAAATATTGTGGGGATATTGGATTATTAGCTATTACTACAAAATTTTTTGTTAATAATAATTTAACATTTATGAAGCATAATAATATTTTAAATTGTAAAGTTAATAAAAATTTAGAAGAATTATTTTATAATAAACCAAATATAATCATAGATAATAAAAATATTGCAGAAATATTTGATGTTAATATTGGTGATAAACTCCAAAAAGAATTTGGATGGAGAATAGCTTATGAAATGAATATTCAAAATAAAAATAGCAAAAAACTAAAATTTTTTATATATAATCCTAAAAATAATCATCATAGTATTGATGTTATTTTTTATAAAGATAAAATTTTTGCTATACATTTACATTTTTCAAGATATATTACATCAGAATTATTAAATAATTACAAAAAAAATATTTTTGATTTATTACAACATTATAATAAAGATGAAAATATATTAAATATTTTTAATAATTATTTTTAATAAAAAAATCAAATATATACAAATAATATATATTAAATATAAATATTAAATATAAATATTAAATATAAATATTAAATATAAATATTAAATATAAATATTAAATATAAATATTAAATATAAATATTAAATGATGATATTTACTTTACTTTATTTTTATATTTGTTTATATTAAAAATTAATTTAATAAAATCAGATTGTACTTTTTTATAAGTCATCTCAGTTATTTTCTGTGTAGAGGAATTAGTTATACTTTTTATTGTTTCTAATTTAATATTAAAAGTTTTTTCATTAATCTCATCTAAAATAATTTGTATATAATCAATATTGTCTTTTAAATAAAGATGTAGAAAATTAATATAACTAAAATGACAAGTTTCCTTACTATTTTTATGAATTTTATCAATTATAAATACTAAAGAATTAGATAATAATTGATAAAAACTTGTATCCCATCTTAAAAATAAACCTAAAAAATGTTTATATTTATATTGTTTATTTATATCATAAAACTTATTATCTGTACAAATTTCAATATTTTTTATTTTTTTTTTTGATAAAACTTCTTTAATTTTATTATATTTTGTATTATTTGTTTTAAATAATAATGTGTTTTTTTTTGTTTCAAACTTAAATTTATCATTTAAATTATTTAAAAATGATATAAAATTACCTTTTATTTTCATTCTATTTTTTCTTTCATAATTTAACATAAAAAATGCATCAGGTATTAATAAAAAATTTGAATTTTTAGGTTTAACAAATGAAAAAAAAGGATATTTATTTAATAATAAATAATTTTTATTAAATTTATTATATTCGTATTCATTTTTAACATATTTATCACATGTAATATGGTCATTCATTAAAATAAATATTTTAATATTAAAATTAATATAAGGTAAAATCTTATTAAAATAGTATTTAACATTATTCGTCCATCTACTACTTAATCCATTGTCATCAAAATAAATTTTTTTATTTTTAATTACAACTTTCAATATATGATAATATTTATTATAATAAATTTCTATTTTTTTTTTAAATATAGAATTCATTTTTTTTTCATCATAATTAAATTTGTTTAAATTTAAAATTTGTTTATCCATAATATAAATATTTTTTTATATTTTAGGATATAATATTATTTAATTTTAAATTTAAAGTACATGCATGATCTATCATCCATAGAGACATACACATCAATGTTGTACCATGCATGTCACTTATATTTTCTCCATGAGGAATTTTAGTTCCATACATTTCTTTTCGTGTTGTATCTTTAAAATAAGACCATCCTCCATCTTTATGTTGTCTTGATAATATAAAATCATATATTTTTAATAATTTATCTTTACATTCTTTTTTTTTATAATCCAAATTCACACCTTTTACCAGTACATAAACATAATCATAAATATTACATCCTTCATCTTCTTGATTAATATTTAATATAGAATCTATAATTCCTTTTATTAAACGTTTTATTTTTTCATAATCAAAATTAATAATATCTAATGCAGTAAATATTTTCATAATACCATTAATACGTTTTGTATCATCTGGTTTTTCATTATACCATCCATCTTCTTTTTCATATTTTTTTAGTGTTTTAAGTATATGTTGTATTCGTTCTTTTTTATTATTCATTTTACTAAAAAATAAATAATGACTCAGTTGAGCTCCAGTACTATACGGATTATTCCATTGTTTTGGTGAATTAAAATATAAATTATCTAAATCATTTAAATCTTGATAATATTTTTTCATATTTATTTGATATGTTTCTTTACCAATATTTAATAAACCAGATAAAGCTTGACGTGTTTCAGCTATTAATATTTTAAAATCTTTTGGTTTATCTTGAAAAAAATTACCTTTTATTTTATATTTTAAAATATTTTTTTCTAATTGATTATAATTAAATTGATGATAATTTTCAAATATTTTCGCACATTTACAAAATAATGCATTTGAATCTAATTTTTTTGCGTTTGATTTTTTAGCATCAATTGTTAAAATCCAACTATAATTGTTTTTCTCTATTTTTTTTAGAAAATCAACTGTTTTTTTTATCCATTTTTCATTATTCATATTATTTTATATTCGTATATTTTTATTTTAAAAATTCAATTAAATAATATATGAAAAAAATTCTATTTACATTAAAACCATTAGAA
>JGI10211J14876_10000746_pt1 | contig 13984 bp, 13 predicted proteins | sample Etolagsediment_FD_14876 | JGI IMG/M metagenome (IMG submission 14876)
GCATTTTGAGCCTAATCGCATTCGCGGGCCCCATGTGCCTGTGCCGGTTGATACGTACAGGTACGAGCTTCCGTGTTTATAAAGGCCTTTCATGTAACGAAAACGCCGGCGGACATAATAATTAAAGGGGAAAATCTGGCCGCTGTGCGTGTGGCCTGAGAGCATAAGGTCAACGCCTGCCTTTGAGGCTGCTTCCAAACCCTCCGGCCGGTGATACATCAACACTGAAAACTTCGATGGCTTGATTTTTACGTTCGTCAGCTGATTGGCGACCTGATTTTCATCGTCTTTGTCGTCAATACCGATGATCTGGATGCCGTCAAAATCAACGGCTTCATTGCGAAGAGCTTTTACCTTGGTGGTATTCAACAGTGCCATAACTTTGTCTATATTAGCGTAGCGTTCATGGTTGCCGGTAACAAAGAAAACAGGGGCGTTTAGTTGGTTCAGTGTGACGACGGCCGCGGTGTCTAATCTGTGAGCCGAATCGATAAGGTCGCCCGTAATGAGTACAACATCAGGATTAAGCCCATTCGTTTTTTCGACGATTCGCGACAAAAATTTGCTACTGACCGAGCCTAAGTGTATATCGGATAGCTGCACAATATCCATATCGACTGTCGCAGGTATCTGAACGCTGGTAACGTAAAGAATTCGGGCGTTTATCATTGCATATATGCTCGTAACCGCGGCAATTGTCAGGACTGCTATCGCACCACACGGCCGGGGAATTTTTGAAAAAAAATTGACTACTTCATAAACTAACAGGCAGCTAAGCAAAATTATTGCGACACCCATCCAGTGAGCGGCCAGGATGTACAGCACCCTGGTTAGCGCATTGCCGAATCGTGCCTCGAGTATAGCGGCCGCGAGGAAGGAAAATGTCAGGACAAGCAGCAGTAGAGCAAAAACGAACCGGCGTTTGAAACCCAACAGGCCGAACAGTCGCCAGAGGATATAAAAGTTACCTCCAAAATATACGCTCAAAAATGTTATAAAGAACATTGTAAAACCACACAGTTGTACTAATCTCTAATGCGTCGCCAAACAAAAGCATTTGGAGCAAGTTCCAGTCGATATTCAGATCTGTTGAAATCATTTAATGGAATTTCTTCCTCACCTACGCCAACAACTAAGCCGTAAAATCCAGCCCAAGTCCCTCCACACATAATTCTAACATAGATCCTTTCGTTTTTTAATTTCTTTAATAATACATGATCTACATCCTCAACATGGCGAGAGAACTTTTTTAGCACATCAGGCCATTGTTCTTTATCTATCCACCATCCCCTTTCGTCTTTTTCGAATTGGCCAAGAGTTACCAAATCCAGGGTATCAACCCAAGACTGGATTTTGGGAACGTCGGCCTCTTTCTCCATCCTTTCAAGAAGACCTTGAGTAAAAAAATAATCGCCATCTTTCACAAATCGCGGCATTATGGAATTTAAGCTGACCGGAATAGCTATGAAGATTATCTGAAGTAACAGGCGCTTTACGCCAAACTTAACAATTATATACAAAATTATACACCTTACAATTAGTACAATCCAAACCAACAACACAACTAACCTCAATATTATGAATATTATGTCAAGATTCCAATTAGAGACTCCGGTCAAGCCTTCATTATAGAGACTATGTCTCGCAATAGCATTAAACAGTAATGTCCCAATAGCAGCTGTAATTGTTAGCAACACATCTATAAACAACCGTGGACGCTTTGAATTAGTTGTGTCTGAATCAAAAGCCATTTGTAACTTTCCGTTCGTTCGACATCAAATCAAATCGCAGGCATCGGCCGGCATCCAGTGGGCGTCTTTGCCTTCCCATTTTACGTTACAGCCGATGGGATTGGTCACGGGCGTAGTAATGGGCTTTCCTGCGAGGTGTTCTTCGAGGGCGTTTTCAAGGTCATTGACGGCCATCTTGCTGGTGTCTCGCGGATTATCAACAGCCCTGCCGGTGTAAATGAGTTTGCGCTGTTCGTCAAAGATATAAAAATGCGGCGTCCTAAGCGCTCCATACGCCCGCGCGATGTCCTGGGTCGCATCGTAAAGGTACAGCCATGGGAATTTGTGTTCGGCCATGCGCTTAACCATGTTCTCGAATGAATCTTCTTCGTAAGTGTTGGGGCTGTTGGAATTGATACCGACAAACCGCACACCGCGAGGCGCGAATTTCTCAACCGTCTCGCGGGTAAGTTCATCGGAGCCTATCACGTATGGACAGTGGTTACACGTGAAGAAAATCACCAGCACCTTCGCATCGGCAAAATCAGCCAATGAATAGGCATTCCCGTCGGTCGCCGGCAGCGAAAAGTCAGGCGCCTCTGCCCCAGGTTCAAGTGTAAAAGCCATAGTTTACCTCCCTAAAGCTAACTGTCGATTTTTTTTACGTACCGGCGGTCATTATAACGCAGGATGGCATTGCAAAAAAGCAAAATACGAAATGGAGTTCTCGCGGCCTCGGCAGAGGGAAACAGCCGAGATTCTCTTTAGCTTTGCGTGAGTTCTTTATTCATCATCACCTCTGCGCTCGATAAACCAAAGACCCGCTTCCGACGGGGCTTTTCTGCCGAGCCAATTGAGTAAACGCCGGGTCTCGTTGACCGCCTTTTTCGCCGTAACCTTTGGTGTGTCTAATAAATTAAACAAATTCCGCACTTCGTCGAATTCCGTATTTCTTTCGCCCACCAATTTAAGAGTAGCCATAGCCTCGTTGACAGCATCTTGCAAATGTTTCTTTACACCGGCAAACGGCTCGGCCTCCTGCAAAGCCCTGACCGCGTTCCTGTAGGCGTCTTCCGTTTTATACCACCTCTTAACTACTCTCGGATTTATCTTAAAGCGCTGCAGCTTTGCCTCAGCCTCCTCACGTTTGACAATCTCCTCTTTGAGATTGTCCTCGGCCAGCTTGCGATCGGTTATATCATGGAGCATCCCCTGGATTCCACTGACTTGGCCGTGGACATTTTTAGTAAGGATTGAAAAGAGAGTAACATATATGCTCCCGCCTTTGGAGGTCTTCAGTGCCAACTCCCTGGTTTCAATGTTTCCCTTCTTCAGTTCTCTTAAGAGCGGGATTTTCTCTTCGGGATTTACCCAAAAACGCTCCGGCAAAAAAGGCTGGCCAACCAGTTCAGTTGTGTCTGAAACCTTCAATAACCTCATAAACGCAGGGTTCACATACGTAATCTTGCCGTCCAAATCCATGGTATAAATGCTGCTTTTCGACTTTTCCAGCAAACTGAGGTTCTTTTCCTCTTCTTCTTGCAGCTTGTTCTTCATTGCCGTAAGGATGTCTGTTTGAGTTACGATTCCACAAAGCTTTTCATCTTTCATAACAACCAGCCTGCTGATGTTCGTATTTTCCATTGTCTTCTTGGCGCTCAGGACGGAATAGTTCGGCGGCACACTCATTACAGAAGACGACATTACTTCCTCCATTTTGGTGTGAACAGCATCTTTTTGTTGTGCGACAACCCTCTTGAGCAGGTCTCTTTCCGTGAAAACGCCCACTACATCATCGCCGTCAAGAATTACGATGCATGAAATCTTCTTTGAGGCCATGATTTGGGCCGCCTCGGCTACAGGGGCCTTCCTCTGTATCTCGGCTACATCCTTGCTCATTATATCCTGGACGTTCTTCCACATGCCATAGGATGTCAAAACCTGAACCAGGTCGGTTTGCGTTACAACCCCGACCAATCGACCATCGTCCACTACCGGCAGGCGTTTAATGTGTTTCGTATCCATAACTACACTGGCATCGAGGGCGGATATGTCAGGAGGTATTACCTCCACCGGCCAAGACATTATCTCGCTTACCGTCATCTCGTTCAAATTCATATCCTTGGCGGCGACTCTTCTAAGCAGGTCCGTTTCGGTAATGATGCCTGCAATGCTTCCGGCATCGACAATGATGATAGAAGAGATGCTTCTCTCCGCCATCATCTCCGCCGCCTTCACCGCGGTTCCATCGGGCGGCATCGTGGCCACGTCTTTGTTCATTACATCACTCGCCTCCAGCCAGACCTGAGTGGACGTTATCAAATGGTCGGACGCCAAATCCAACAGCTCTGTTCCGGCTGAATCGCTGAATTGATTGTTTGCTTCCATCAAATTTACCTCAGTTTGTTGTCGACCCATACCGACCCGGGCAAAAACCATTCATTCTCAAAACGGATACTACCCATCGCCACTGCGTAGTCTCTCCATCCCGATTATAGTGCTCCCAGTTGAATTTTCCCGTTTGTCCTGAGCAAAGTCGAAGGGTTCGCTCGCGGGCAAAAACCTTTATAACAATCCCTTACAATCCACACGCGGGAATTTTTTACCCTTAAGGGTATATATCGGCAGATAATCGAGGCAGATTAACAGCTCAAAACCATCGGCCGGACTGCACACCCGTTACCGAAAGAAAGCCCGATAATCACGAATTCTGAAGACCTGCCTCTCATCTCAGTCCCGTAATCAAACCCCTCCATACAAAAATACATCGTTGACACCGTAGGCCCGCTGCCGGTAGTATTATTGGTCATGGACACAGACAATAACAATATCCTCGACACATTCATTTTTACAAATGGGAGACTATGCGGGCAAGGTGATAAAGGTGATTGGGGGATATGGCAATGACTGACGCAAAGCGCCCACGGCTGTATATAGATGTGTTGTTAACGGCAGTAGCTGCTATTGCAATTCCCGTGTATAATATTGGTCGTCATCATTATTCCTACAAGGCTGGCTTAACCAATTTTTCTGACTGGACAATCGTGTTGGGTTTCTGGTCATTAATGTTAGCGCTGTTTGCGTTCGTTCTCTTGACCGTTCTGATTGTGAGGGGATTTATTTTCAATGTCAAATTCGGTATTAAGCGTCTGTTACTCCAAATATTCTTCGTATACGTACTAATTTGTCTGTTTTTCATAGTGCCGAGATTTATAAGAAGAGGGTACACAGTTTTTACTGAAGGTTATCTTGAAAGAATTAAGAAAGACGTTGACATAGCTTCCATTCAGACGTGGACTGAGTCGGTGGATTTGGAAAGTCTTAACCCATCTGAAATATATGAATCAACGTTGTTGTTAGACGAGCCTGAGTGGCCTGAAGAGATAAAAAAGAAGTTTCCCCCTGACCGAGTAGATTGTGTATACGTCAAGAAGTCAAAGAATGGCAAAGTCTACGTTAGAGTTATGTTCGGCGGGGTGTTAGCTGGGTATTGGGGCTTTGTAGTCGGCGAAAGTGCCGAAGAAATCCCGTTAAACGACCTCTTTACATCCGAATACAGGCGTGAACTCGGACCAAACGCTTTTGTTTGGTACCGCCTTAGATATGCAGATTAAGAACTATACGAGATAGACCGGTATCACCTCCGCGTCCGAAGATACGAGCGCTTCATCAGCGCGACTTTTGAATAATTTTGTTGATGTCTGTGTGGAGGTTTGTTATAGCGTTATTGCAAACGATTAAAAGGATAATTCGGCGTGTCAATTCCAACGTTAATTACATTTGTCGTTTATTTTATAGTCCTGTTAGGCATCGGCCTGTACTTTTACCGCAAGTCGGTCAGCATCGAGGACTACCTTTTGGGCGGCAGAGGTATGGGTGAGTGGGTAACGGCCCTATCCGCACAGGCAAGCGATATGAGCGGCTGGCTTTTAATGGGCCTGCCGGGCGCGATTTACTTAGGGGGAATCAGCAATACATGGATAGCGACGGGCCTGTTTATCGGCACAGTCTTGAACTGGAAGCTGGTCGCCGGCAGATTACGCATTTACACGGAAAAGACCAATACGATAACACTGCCGTGCTTTTTTGAGGAGCGCTTCAGGGACCCGACCGGCCTTTTGCGAACGGTCTCGGCGATAATCATCCTGATATTCTTTGCCATATACGCCAGCTCAGGACTGGTGGCTGCGGGTAAACTGTTCGAGGCTATCTTTGATATCAACTACCAGGTCGCTGTCATTGTCGGCGGAGTTGTGATAATCGCTTACACCTTCCTGGGCGGCTTCTTGGCGGTCTGCTGGACCGATTTGTTTCAGGGGTCGCTGATGGTCCTGGCAATAATAATCGTTCCGGCGTTGGCCTACTTTGACGTTGGAGGGATGGAAGTAATCCGGGCAAAGATGATGGCCAAGAGCATATCGACGAGTTTGATACCTCTGGGCAGCAACTTCCCCCTTCTGGCGATTATTTCAGCGTCAGCGTGGGGCCTGGGTTATTTCGGCCAGCCGCACATCTTAGCTCGGTTCATGAGCGCAAAATCACTGAGTAAACTCAAAGAATCGAGCCGGATAGCCATCGTCTGGGTCTTTCTGTCATTGTCAGGAGCGGTTGTTGTCGGCCTTATCGGCATAGGCATGTTTGACAATTTGACCGGCGGCGAGGAAGAAAAGGTCTTTATCTACATGATTCGCAGGCTGTTTAACCCGTGGCTCGGCGGGATAATGCTGGCGGCGATTCTGTCGGCAATCATGTCAACCATCGACTCGCAGCTTTTGGTTTCCTCGTCGGCATTGGCGGAGGATTTCTACCAAAAAGCGATAAAGAAGAGCGCCTCGCAGCGGGAGGTTATCATCGTGGGCAGAATCTGCGTAATCATAATTTCCGCCGTGGCGTTAGTATTGGCACTTAAACCGAACGACACAATCTTGGGCATGGTAGCCTACGCATGGGGAGGGTTTGGTGCGGCGTTTGGGCCTTTGGTGCTTTTCGCATTGTTTTCCCGCAAGACAACCTGGGTTTCGGCTTTAGCAGGGATGGTAATCGGGACGGTTGTTTTGGTGGTGTGGAAACAGCTCGGCCTGGACTCTTACATGTATGAAATTGTGCCCGGCTTTGCCGTTAACTGTATCACAATTTTAACTGTCAACATATTCGCCGGGCAAAAGAATGAGCATGTCTTAAGAGGTTATGACGAAGTTACGAGGGTGGTGAGTCGGTAAATCGATAGACAGATGACAGAGGCCGAGCACCGCCGTCCCCAGCTTTTTGCCCGCCGCACTTTGAATCGAACTATTCAAAAACTGCCTCCTGTTCATACGTTTCATACTTATACCCTTTCCGGATTCAAGCAAACCTTGGTAAGATTATCAGATTATTTTCCCGTTTTTATTGTTCGGCTATGTTTCATTATGTAGTTGAACAAACTTTATTTCTAATGTTTTCCAACTTTCCAAAGCATATAAGTTCGTCGCCCAATATAATCTTCGTATCCGCAGTTGGATTGGGTAATGTCGTATCCGCCCTGGTAATTGCAAGAACCGTTATGTCGCTCTTTCTTAAGCCTGATTCTGAAAGTGTTTTATTCAGCGCACCACTGCCATCACATACTTCTATCTTGCTAACTCCGTATCCACCTGTGACAAACACCAGCTCTTCGAAAGAAACCGGCTTGAAAATCTCTCTTTTGACAATCCTTTTTCTAAGCGCTTCAGTAAGCTTTTTCACGATCCCACGATTTGTAAAAACTCTGTATATTACATATACAGCAATAACAATGAGCGCAAGATTTACCCACGGAACCAGAAAAGCTGGAACGGTTATTGGTAAAAAAGATTCCGAAAGTTTGGCCCAAAGAGCCTGTTGGGCGCTTAAGGCGCTCGCCACCGTGGCAACCATTGTAACAAGACCGGCGTTGCCTAAGACAATAAGCACCGTTGCAATGCGACGTCGTTGGGGATGACCGGTGATTAGTTCAGCTTCTTTTGTTGTAAAGCCGGTCCCACTAAAGCAGGAAAGTGACTGAAATTTGGCCAGCGACCATTCCAGGCCGGTGAGCTGAAATGCAATCGCTCCTATTCTTACTATTATGAAAGATGCAACCAACACGATAATGAAAAGCATCACGCTCATCATGAACTCCTTAAAAGCATTAAGCGAGTAATACCGTTTAGGACCGGGTGCTTCTTATAGCCACTTTTTCTTTTTGAAATATATCAGCATAATAGCGGCTACTATAAGCATGACTATCCAAACAACAGCGTAGCCAAGCCGCCACTCAAGCTCCGGCATGTACTTGAAATTCATCCCGTAGATCCCCGCAATAAACGTAAGGGGAATAAATATTGTGGCGACAATCGTCAGCACTTTCATTACTGCATTCATCCTGTTGCTTATACTCGAAAGGTAAATATCCAGCATTCCCGAGACCATATCACGGTAGCTTTCGACGGTGTCAATCACCTGTATCGTATGGTCGTACACATCGCGAAGATACATTCCCGTCGATTCCTTGATTAGAACCGACTCGCTTCTTTCAATGCCCCCAACAAGCTCCCGCAAGGGCCAGACCGACCTGCGAAGACCAATCAGTTCCCTCTTCAAGGCGTGTATTTGATGTAGTGTCTCGTCAACTGGGTCATGGACGAGTGCTTCCTCCTGAACCTCGATCTTTTCCCCGAGCTTTTCAAGGATTACAAAGTAATTGTCAACAATCGCATCTAAAAGGGCGTACAAAAGATAATCCGGCCCCATTTTTCGTATTCTGCCTTTGGCGTTTCTTATCCTGTCTCTGATTTGCTCAAATACGTCTCCAACATTTTCCTGAAACGAAATCACACAGTTTTGACCCAAAACCATGCTCACCTGCTCCGACTGTACGGCCTGGGCCTGGTCGTCATAGCTTAGCATCCTGAGGACTATGAAGATGTAGTTTCCCAGGTCCTCGGCCTTTGGCCTTTGGGCTGTGTTTAGGATGTCTTCGAGGATGAGCGGGTGCAGCTCGAAATGTTTGCCTAATCGCTCTATGATATCTGTTTGATGAAGACCGTCGATATTTATCCATGTAACAGTGGGCGTTCCCTTAAACCCAAAGCACTCTTCAATGTTGTCAATCTGTTTTTCCTGGAAGTTCTGTTCATCATAGTCGATAAAGGTTATTCTTACTGACTCTAACTTCCTTTCGCCGATATGGACCAAAGATCCCGGCGGAAGCCCCGCCTTTTTCAGCCGCTTTTTCAATAACTTAGCCATCACATATACCTTTTTGTCTTTAATGACAGTTTGGAATCTAATCTTCTTTCTTGCCGGGAATGATTTTTTCAATATTTTCACCTATCTTGCCGGCAAGGTCCCGCACCGTTATAAAAGGAAAACTGACCATCTGCTTCACACCCTCGACACTGGAAAGGGTCCTTACCTGGCCCCTCATTTCGGAAATTAGTTCCTGGGCAACGACCTTCTCCTCAACCTCACCTGTTTCTTTTATCATAGACAGCCTGTGAAGTGAATACAAACCAATTATAAACGCTAATGCAAAGAAAAAGTCCCATTGCTGCAAATTAAGTGTAGGAACAATAAACTCTCCTGTAGGACTTGTATATTTCAACGTCCAGGCTAACTCTCTACCTGAGAAAAAGTCCGCGAATTTCCCGCCCAAAATCGGTGCTATACCGGCCGCCACCGAATTAGCTATTGTGTTGGTTGCAAGATATGCGGTAGCCTGTCCTTTCGGGGCTAATTTAAGACTTATGTTCCCTGTAGCAAGAGATACGCCTGCAGAAGCTAAGCCCATGACCAAGTGTATCGCCACAAGCAGCGGTATCGTCAGCAAGTACTTTTCTGGCATAGTAGTAAATGTCCAGGCTAAAATTGAGAGCATGAATAAAGGCCCGCTTATCGCAAGTACCGACTTGTTACTGAAGCGGTCTGTATAACTGCCCCATATCTTCACAAAAAGGAAGTTGGTTATCTGACTGATAATCGAAAGAGCAATGATAAAAGACATATTCAGTTCTAACCTTTTCAGCATATAAACCATGAAAAACGGCGCCGCTAAGTTCACCGCAAAATTCCATGAACACATAAAGGCAATCAGCTTCCTGAAGTTTTCATCTCTAAAGGGCTGAGAAAGCAATTTTAAGATTTTTGGTTTTCCTTCTGCCTGAGGCATTCTTACCTCTGGTGTTTTGGCTAAAAACAAAAGGCCGGTCATGCCCGCTACGAAACCAATAAGAAACAAGATAGAGTATCCGGCAAGTTCCTGCTGGGCAAACTGCTTTTTCCAAAAGTCCAGATAGAAAGCAGCGAGAATACTTAAAGCGATTCCAACGCCGGTAGCGATTCTCATCCTTTTGGAGAAAAATGAGCCCATTATGTTTTCAGGAATCAAATCTCTCATCCAGGAATTCCAGCTACAGCCGGACACCGCCCCAAAAGCTGACACCGCTATCAGCAAAATCAAAAGCACCGCAATAGCAATCTTAGCCGGGAATATAAAGGGGCTAAGAGCGATAATCAGCCAGCACAGCCTGCTCAATCCGGCCGCGATGACGGTTATCAGCCTCCTGTTTCTTATCTTTTCAACAAGGAATATCGAGGGCAATTGAAGGAGCTGGGATAATGGGCCGATTGCAGCTAACAGACCTATAACAAAATTGGATGCCCCGAGTTTAACTGCAAAAGCAATAAGAAAAGCACCACCTGTCAATATACCCATCGCCTGGGATGCCACGCCGTCCCTGATGATATTCTTGAGGGCCGATTGTATCTGATTTTCGTTAAGGGTCTCTTCAGTCTTAAACATGATATCATCTCCTTTTCAAATCCATAACCATAGGATTTGCGGTTTATTGCTTTTGGCGATTTTTGTTATTGAACATTTCCTTAAACGGTTTACGCATTTTTTCTGTAATCTGTCCACTGGTGTCAACAACATCACGAATAAAACTGACAGTTGCCTCCTTCACGTCCGTCAATGGTTCCTTGATAATAAGCTTGCCGGCCGGGTCCGACCATTTACCCTTCACTTTTAATCTTGTCAGTTTGTCTTTTACTTTGCCAAATAATTCTGCGAACGGAAGCTTTCTCACAATATCTTCAATCTGACCGAGCGGGATAACAACCACGTGCATATCCACGGTTTTGTTCTGTACATCTACTTGGCCCCCGGGCATAACCCTAATTGCCCAAAAACGATTGGCTACCTGGCCTTTGTTTATGGTCACAACGGAACCAGCATTTCTAAAGAATACCATAGCATCAGTGGCTCTTTGTAAATTATTCGCCTTCAAACCTACAAAAGCAAACACATGGCTGATGACAGGCAGTTGATACAAGTCGCTGTCATTAATAAAAACAATACCTTCTCCTGCCAATTTCTTAGGGTCATTAGTATCGTCCCTGATAACATCATATTCAAAAGATAAAGTTCCTTTCGATAGTTTCTGTGGCAGGTCTATGCATTTGCTTAATTGGGGTAGATCTATCTGTTTACCGGAAAACCGACCTGTGCAAAAAAACTCATTTATTTTCTTCCAGTTATTAATAGTTAAGGAACCTTCAAGGACACCCTGACAAATATCTGCTGTAAGATTTTCAATTTTACACTGATTATTGTCCAGGACAATCTTTGTGTAAAGTTTTTGTAAGAGCGGATTTTCATTTCCCGATATCTTCCAGTTATCAAAATCAATGGTGCCGTTTAAACTAGTTGGATCGAGTTCCTTGGGCTTGTGGCTTACTCTTATTGTGGCATCGAGGGGACCTTCGGACCGGCACGATGAATCTATGCCCAGTAAACCTGTAAGGACGGCAACTTCCTCTGATTGAAAAGAGTGTTTCAGCAGTAACTCAAAATCGCAGTTTTTATTGCCTGGATTCCAGGTTCCTTCTAATCCGAACACCTGAGATTCCAAAGCCGAAGCTTGTGTAAATGATATTTTATATACATCAGGCAGCTTATTAATATAAAGCTGAAGATTTTCATAGGTCATTTTCTCTTCGCTTGCACTATGCAGTGTAACTGAAATATTATCGATGATAAATTGTTTTATATCAAAATAGCCACTTTCCAACAGGGAAAAATAATCAGAAAACTTTATTGGTTTAGCCGCGGGACTCTTCGGTGGTAAAAACAAATCAATATCAGCCGAAGCAATCTCCAAACTTTTTACCTTGAAATTTAATCTTGAAATATCCGGCAGAAATGCTTTTATGTTTTCAAGACAGAACCCATTTTTCCCCTGGCTATCTTTTAGCAGAAGCTGGTTTAATATAACTCGCCCTCTGAAAGAAAACTTGAGCCCTTCTATATGAACATGGCCGGGCCAAAAACGGGTCGTTTCTGTAGTTATACCTTTCCTGATAGCTGCCGGGATCAGCCATAATTTGGCTATAATCCCCACAGCTATAACCAAAATCAAAGCAGCACTTACCGCCATAAGCGCGCGGCGCATATTTGTTTTCATCTTGTAACCCATGCTCTTTATACACTTTCACTATAGCCACAAGAAACTTTTTAGGCATAACCTCAAATTCAGAATTCCAACAAAGTATTCTGTTCTGTCTGTATAGCACGAAAATCTGTTGCTATTGCGCGCTTATAGTTCAACTGGGTCACAAACATTTTCACTGTTCTTTACTTTAGCACCACAATTGCCACACTCAAATTTGGGATTCTCTGTTAGTTGCTTGTACTTCTCAGGATCCTTTTTCTCAAATTCTTCCGCCTTTAATGCACACATATGCATTTTATGCCCATCTTTATTACATTCTGGATTACCTGTCATTTTCTTTATCTCCTAACATATTTTTTCACGACCTCGTCAACTCAGTTTAGATCTCTTCGAGCACCAAAGAAAAATACTGCTAATCTTTTTTGCCCTTCACAGCGGTTTTCAATACATTGCGTACACCTTCAGCCGTATCAGTACCAATCTCTTCGGCAGCCTCTATAGCCCCTTTTGTGGCATTTTCAATTGCCTTGGCGGTATCAGCACCTATGTCACCTGCAGCTTTGGCTGCGCCTTCAACCGCTGCAACAGCTGTTTTCCCAACATCAGCTCCTACTTCTGAGGCACCCTTGACCACTCCCTTGACAGCGGATTTTACAGCTACACCAATATCTCCTCCTGCCTCCGATGCCGCTTCAACAGCGCCAGCAACAATCTGGCCGGCAGCCTTTTCTGTTGCCACCACAACCTGAGCGACACCGTCAACCGTTGTCATCAGAACATCCTTGGTAGCCGTGACAATAGATTCTGCGGTATCACCTGCTCCCTTGATTGCCCCTACAATTGCCCACTTAGCTGTTCGACCTACTTTTGATAACATTTCTTTCATTTTTGTTAACCTCCCGGGGATTATCCCCTAAAAAACAACAACATTTTCCAATACTTTCTCAAAAATACCACTCTCAATTATTTTTCTTTTCAATGCTTTCCTCTGCCTTCTCCCAGGCTTTTCGAATATCATCCTTTGGCTGAGAACGCATCCACAAAAAAAAGCTCTCGTCCCGCTCGGCTTTCCCATAATAATGTTTTGTAGAAACGATTTTTCCATTTGTATAAACCGTTACCAGAAATTTTGCTATCCCATCCCGTTCGACATGTTTCCATAACGCCAACTCGGGCAGTGTCATTGGAGAACCGGGAACAGGAAGTGCCGGAATACCTAACAGAGTATCTTTATATTCATTACCTAATGCACCGCAGGAAATATTAACTATATAATCGGCTTCCTCGGGTTTTTCCAATATGATTGCTCCGCCCGAAGCAATATACGCCCGAAATGCGGACTTGACGTATTCGGAATCATAAGAATGTAAATTTGAGAAATCCGGGTAAACCTTCTTGTCTGCTAATTCGGGTAAGCTGATCTTGTCAATCGCCGTATCAACAGCGGTTGAAAGTAAAAGCTGTTCGATAGCTGTGCGTGGAGTGTTTGAAACCGTTCGTGTTGCGCAACCGGACAAAATAAATAAGAACAAAATCCATGCGATTATAGATCTCATTATCCGTCCCTGACATGTCTCTTAGCCTACCTGATATATCATTTATGTTTAAAGTTTACCTTCATTTTCTCCCATGTCAAAAACAATTTAGGAGAAATTATAACCCCCAAATACCCCATTAGATGCTGCTACAAAGCAGTTTATTTACTCAAACTGACCGATTTTAGGCCGCGAGGAATTTTTCCAAGCGGCGAATAACAGGTTTTTCATGACTATATTTGATAACATCCTGAACGTTCTCCTGCCA
>JGI10211J14876_10000749_pt1 | contig 13970 bp, 14 predicted proteins | sample Etolagsediment_FD_14876 | JGI IMG/M metagenome (IMG submission 14876)
ACCGGTCCCCCAGCGCAGGGATGATGTCCTCTTTCAGCAGTATCTTTACGGCATCGGCTATCGGCTGAAGGATGCCTTGCGGCCCGGCTCGATTAGGCCCCTGGCGAATCTGAAATCGGCCTAGCACTCTGCGCTCGACTAAGAGCAGGTACATCACCACCACGAGGACGAAGATTAAGAGTATGGCTATGCCGACGAGCGCAGGAATAAGGTAGGCCGCCCAGTCAGGCACATAGGCCACCAGCCAGTTGTGGAACTGCTCAAGAACGCTCACTAGCGGTCTACCTCACCCATACAGATATCGATGCTGCCGAAGATGATTATGGCATCGGCGAGCTTCCATCCGAGAACCAAATCCCGCAGCACCGTCAGGTTTATGAAACTTGGGGCGCGTATCTTGAAGCGATACGGCTTCGCCGATCCATCACTCACCAGATAGAAGCCCAGTTCTCCCTTGGGAGCCTCAATGGGGACGTAGGCCTCTCCTGGTGGAGGCTTGAATGGAGTCGGCACCCTGGTGCGCACCTCGCCTTCGGGAAGCTGCTCCATGGCCTGCCTGACGATGCGCACGCTTTGCCTCATCTCCTCAACCCTTACCCGATAGCGGTCATAGACATCGCCTACCTTACCTGTGGGAATCTCAAAGTCAAACCGGTCGTAAATGGAATAGGGGTTGTTCTTGCGGAGGTCCCACTTTACCCCACTGCCTCGAAGCACCGGGCCGCTCACCGAGGCGTTGATGGCCTTGTCCGCCGGCAGAATTCCCACCCCCTTGGAACGTGCCAGCACTATCTCGTTCTCGGCTAGAAGCTGATCGTATTCATCTATATAGCCAGGCATCTCGTCGATAAATCTCTTGAGCGTGGGCATGAACTCCTCTGGGATATCCTGGCTTACCCCACCGAAGCGCATGTAGTTGTAGGTCAGGCGCTGCCCGCACACCATATCAAAGAGGTCCAATATCTTCTCCCGCTCGCGATACATATAGATGAACGGAGTCATGAAAGCGCCCATATCGTTAAACAGAGCACCGACACCGACGAGATGGCTGGAGAGCCTCATCAGTTCGGCCATGATGACCCGCAGGTACTCGGCTCGCTCGGGGACCTCGATGCCGGCTAGCTTCTCCACCGCCATCGCATAGGCCATGTTATTGGACATCGAGGCCAGGTAGTCAAGCCTGTCGGTGTAGGGCATGTTCTGGAGATAGGTCTTGTGCTCTCCCAGCTTCTCGATTCCTCGGTGCAGGTAGCCAAAAACGGGCTCAAAATCCACGATGACCTCGCCATCGAAGGTAACCCTCATGCGAAACACCCCGTGGGTTGACGGGTGCTGCGGCCCCATATTCAGGACTACTGGCTCTGTCTCTAGCGTCATTTTGCCCCTGTTAAGTCGCCTTTCCGCCTCCCGGCACGTCCAGGATGAAGTCCTTCCTCAGTGGATGTCCCTTGTATCCTTCCCACAGGACGATGCGCTTCATATTTGGGTGCCCCTCAAAGGAGATGCCCATGAGGTCATAGACCTCGCGCTCCTGCAAATCGGCCCCCTGCCACAGGCTGACTACCGACGGCACACTGGGGCTCTGACGATCAGCGCACTTGGTCCTCAGTACAACACTGTAGTTGTTCTTCATGGAGCGCAGATGGTAAATCACGTCGAAATGGTCGAGGAAATCGACAGCGGTGATGCTCACCAGGTAGTCGAAATCGAGGGACTCTTTGAGGAAACGCGCTACGTCCAGAATGGCTTCGCTACGGACGAAAACGGTGGTCTCGTCGGAACCGGTCACTGTATCGGGGAGTTGTTCCCCAATCTGTCGCGCCACCTCAGCACCAGCAAGTGTCTTAATCATCCTAGTCTTTCTTCAGAAGCTTATCTTTGGCGACCTTGCGATGCAAAGTCATGAACCCGTTTATCACACCCTCGGGGCGCGGTGGGCACCCCGGAATGTATACATCCACCGGTACTATTAGGTTTATCCCCGGCACCACGCTGTATGAACCGCGGAAGGCTCCGCCGCTGATGGTACACGCTCCCATGGCGATGACCCACTTGGGCTCAGCCATCTGGTCATAGACCCGCCTCATCGCCGGTGCCAGCTTCCAGGTCACCGTACCGGCGATAATCATCAAATCGGCCTGCCGCGGCGACGGCCGCAGAACCTCCATACCGAAACGTGAGAAGTCAAAGCGCGATGCGGCGGCGGATATGACCTCGAAGGCGCAGCACGCCGGGAAGAAGGTGTTGGGCCACACTGAGAAACGTTTCCCCAGGTCTACGAGATGCTCGGTAGTCGTAAGCATAACGTTGCGCTCAAGCTCCTCTTCAAGCCACTCTACCGGATCGGGATAGGGCTCCTTTGCCGCCGCCATGAGCGCCTCGATTTGCTCGGCCTCATTCTTATCGTAGTCGCTGAGCGAATAGGGCTTCTCTATTTCCACTGTAGTACCCCTTTCCTCCAGGCATAGACAAAGCCAACGATCAGGATCAGGACGAAGGCAAGCATCTCCACAAGTCCGAAGACCCTGAGCTGCTTGAAGTGTACAGCCCATGGATAGAGAAAAACGACCTGTATATCGAAGACTACAAAGAGCAGGGCGAAGAAATAGTAGCGGAAGTTGAACCGAACCTGGGACTTGCCCACCGTTTCCATGCCGCACTCATAGGTGGTGTACTTGGTGGGATTGGGCTTCTTGGGGACGAGACCTAGGAACCTGAGGGTGACGGGGATTAATATCGTTGAGGCAGCGAAGCAGATAGCAGCTATGAGGAAGATTCCAATATAACCGAAATTCCCTAGCAAGCATCCCCTCCTTCTCCGCAACAATATAACATATGTTTTTTTGTAAATCAAGTGCATCAAGACACTTAAAATGTAATGTCATGGTACACATTATACATTTAGGGATGTGGATGGAGCCTCAGTGACATAGGACAAATTGGTGTCCAGCCTCTTTGTAGCCGACTCTTCAATTTGGACAGCTCCGGTGCGGCAACTCTCCCAGCAAAGACATATACGGGTGAGAATCTGTTAGACCGAGTGAGGACATTGTACCATGTTAGATGCATCTTGAGCGGTGATTAAAAGGCAATGGTGGCTGCCTCGGTTTCGCCACGACAAATACTCCAATATCAAACACATGGAAATCGCTCGTCTTATTCCACTTCAGCCTTCGCCCTCGGGGAAAATATTGGCACTCTTTTTACCCGCGCCAGCCTTGCCAGCAAGTAGCCCAGCCCATATAAGACGACGATCGGAGCAGCAACAAGGCTCTGATTCACGGGGTCGAAGGTGGGGGTAATGATCGCGCCAAGAATGAAAGCCAAAACAAAAGCGTACTTCCACTTCCTGGCGATCCATTGAGGTGAAACCACGCCGATCTTGCTCAAGAAGAACATCACCAGCGGGATCTCGAACACCACCCCGAGCCAGAAGAGAAGTCTGGTGACGACGGAGACATAATCACCGACTGTCCACCATGGCAGTATATCGCCGCCGACAAATCCGGGAAACTGATAGTACAGGAACCTGAGCGCTGGGGGCAAGAGTATAAAGTAGCAAAAGACGACCCCACTTGCGAAAAGAACGATGACCGCAGGCAATAGCGTATAGAGATATCCTTTCTCTCTACGAGTAAGCGCTGGTCTAATGAACATTACAAACTGATAGGTAAGGAAAGGCATTGACAGGGCGAGGCCACCGTAGAGACAGACCCTCATATAACTCCCCAGCAACCCGGTTACAGTGGTGTAGTACAGGTCAATGCCGGAGACTGGGTTTGTTAAGAAATCGAAAATATAGCGTGCGAAGGGGAAACAAATGCCGATACATACGGCGACAACAATCAAAGTCGTAATCAGGCGTCCCCGCAACTCTTGCAGGTGACCTAAGACGGTAAGCTTCTTCTCCTCTCCCATCGGCTATACGACACCCCCAACCAGCAGCCGTGCTATGCCTGGCGGTTCAGCTCCCTGCCCTCCTCCTCGGGACTCTCATCTTCATTGTGAGGAGTGCTCTCTGTCTCCTTTGTTAGCGACGATTTGAGGTCAGAAGCCGCCTTCTTCAGGGAATCCAGAGGGTTATCATCTTTGTTGTAAGGAGTACCCTCCACTTCCTTAGCCAGTGTGGATGTCAGGTCAAAGGAGGCTCTCCTCAAGCGACGATATAACGTTCCCAATCTTGCCGCAATCTCGGGCAGCCTTCTCGGTCCCAATAGCGCCAAGATGACAACAAGTATTAAAAGGACTTCCCAGAAACCTATACCTAAGAACCCATCCATCACCACCCCCTCAGCCAATCCTTATGGGGACAGAACGCCGTCTCCTCTCAATCGCAAACAAAGGATAAGGGGACAAGCAAGGGGCTAGTTTTTCTGTTCGTCGGCTTTATCTTTATCGCCGGCTGTATCTTTTTCTTTCTTGGACAAGTCTGTGTCCACATCATCACCCGCCGCCCCCTTGCGGAAGCTGCGGACACCCTTGCCGAGAGCGCCCAGTGCATTGGGCAGCCTCCCCACACCAAAGATGATCAAGACAACTGCCACTATGGCAACGATTTCCCATGGTCCCAAGTGTGGCATACTCCCCTCCTCCAGACCCTCTAGAGGGCCTCTTCGCTATTACTCGTTGTGGTCAATTCTCCAGCCNTGTACCCCAACTCGCAAGCCTGTCTATCCAGGTCTAGTGTACTTATCCATTCCAAAGGAATCAATACCTCGGATTGTGAATGACGCAAATCAATACCCTTGATGTAGCCCTTACATTCTTCACAGACATAGAGGCGATACAGACCCTGAGCATCGGGGAAATAGCCCAGACTCCCCTGCTCTTTGGTCCCGCAGAAGGGACACTGCAATCGCTGAAAGCGCCACTCGGCATCGCAGCGGGCACAAACTAGCCATCTAGCACCCCCCTCTCCCCTTAGAACGGCTAGATTTGGTGCGCTGCCGCATATGGGGCAATACCCCCGCCGCCACAGGCTCTGGTCAACATAAGGCATCAATGCCTCTGCCTGCGCGGCCAAGAAAGGCTTCAAAGCGGCGTGTAGGGCAACAAGCAGAGGTTCCTCTTCATCCCAGCCTGACATCGGTTCCCCTTCGTACCACGCTCTGGCCATCTCCTGCAAAGGCATGGTGCCTGGCGAGGTCCCCAAGGAGAAATACTCGGCAATAACTGAGAGAGCCTCAGCAAATAGGCTATCTACCTTTCCCCAGTCAAGCTGCAGTTCATCGAAGGCCAGCACGGGCGTGCCGCGGCGCAACCGCTCTGATATCGCCTCTGCAGGTAAGTGAGGTCTATCGAAGGATATAGTTGATTTGGCCTCTGCCTGAATACGCATCAGCCGGGCATACAGTTCAATCGGCCCAGGTAGAGAGTCCTTGTGCCATTGGTCCAACGTCTCAAGCACTCGCTTGTCGGTCTCCCTACCCATCACCAGCCAACCCACATATCAATATGTTTAGGAACCCTCCCCCTTTGACACCTCATCATACCACTTTTTGTGATGTGATTCAGCATATTTGGTAGAGATCTCCCCCCCCCACATCGACCAGAATATCCCTCGCATCCTGGGGTGGAAAACGGAAAGATAGACATGAACCAACGCAAAAGTCAACAAGGCAATAAAGCCAACGTCATGGAAAAAGGCACTCCACATGAAGGCGCCGCTGGAGATGATGTTTTTGAAGAACCACATCAACGCCCCGGTAAGAATCATTAACGATCCTGCGCCAAGGACAGTCAACCACCAGAGCTTCTGCCCGGTATTCATGTGGCCCTGAGGCGGCATCGTATCCTCCCCACCCAGCATATAGTAGGAAGGTGCTGCCTGCATCCATCCTATGTCATCTCGCCCCCATTTGAAAGCCTCCCTCACCCCACTTAGAGCGCTTCTTGGACTCGTTACGAAATAGAGGGCAGCCCAGCCAACCATGACCACTGCAGCAATTCGGTGAAAGAGACCACTCCACCCACCAACAGCACCACCGCCAAACTGCGGCACAAAAAAGATAAGCCCCGTGATGAAAAGTACTATCCAGGCAACTGCGTTTACCCAGTGAAGGATACGAACCGGCCTGGAGTACCGCTCAACCACGTCCTCCCCAGGAGCTGGTGGAGCCCCAAAGATATAGTGGAGAATGGGAGTCGACTTCGGCTTACGTTCGACCGTTTCCATATCACTCCTCCTCACTGTTGATTTTGATTTTTCTGCGGGCAACAACGTAGTTCAGCCCTAGCCCTAGTGCGGCGAGGCCAGCTAGACCCCAACCTATGGGTTGGAGAACATCCTGCCACACAGTGGCAGCTACGGGTATTTGCGGATTCACCGGGAGACCGTAAACATCTGGCGTGTCATCGAGCACATACAGTACGTGCAATCCATTCAACTCTTTCTCACCATACAGGTAGGCATTGGGGTAAGTTGACTTGAGACTCGCTACCCTCGCTTGCCCCTCCGCCAACAGGTCGCTTCGGTCACCGTATGTCAGAGCTCCCGTCGGACAGGTTTTGACGCAAGCTGGCTCTTCCCCGTTAGTGATACGGTCCTCACAAAAAATACACTTGCTCATGGTGCGTACACCGTGTACAGCGCCACCCCCTCCACCACCACTGCGGGGCACGTCGAATGGGCACGCTTCCACGCAATAGCCGCAACCGCTACACAACTCTCTCTTGTAGGCAACAAAACCCAGTTCGTGGTGATAGAGAGCGTTGGTAGGACAGACTTCAACGCAAGCCGCATCGGTGCAGTGCATGCAAGCACGCCTGGCGAAGAGCCAGCGAAAATTATCAGGGGTATCGCCTATCTCGGTGAACCTCATCTTCAACCAGGTGTTCGCCGATAGGTCGGGGGGGTTCTCATAAGTCCCCCGGTTGGTGGTCAGTTCCCCTGGGAGATCGTTCCACTGCTTGCAGGCAACCTGACAACCGCGGCAGGCCGTGCATTTGGTTGCATCGTATAGAATTGCTTTCTCAGCCATCTCACTCCTTCCAGTTCAGCTACGCTTTCCCTATATTGCATAGGAACGTCTTGTACTCCGGTATCGTGGTGTTGGCATCCCCCACATGCGGCGTAAGAATGTTACCGCTGCTGTGGAACGCGCTGGACCGTCCCACGAAACCATAATGCCACGGAACGCCTATGTGGTCAACCCCCTTTCCCCCGATTGTCATCCGGTGGAACCGTGGTGTCACGATCGCCACCGCCAACACATATCCCCTCGCCGTGGACACCTTCACCTTGTCGCCACTCTTTATCCGCTTCTCAGCCGCGAGCTCCGGTCCCAGTTCAGCGAATACCTCAGGCTGGAGCTCATTGAGCCAGGGATGATTGCGGGTCATCTGCCCCGCCTGCCACATCTCGGTCAGCCTGTATGTCATGCCCACATAGGGGAACTCGTCAGGCCCACCCTTCTTGTTCCAGCCTTCCAGGTCGCCCACGTAGCAGCAAGGGTTGTTGAACCCTGGGGTGCCCTTGCCGGTGAGGTCGCCATTGGTCACACCCGTCACTAGATTGGTGTGAAGTGGGCTTTCCCACGGCTCATAGGCGACAGGGAATGGTCCCTCAGCTCTTCCCGGTCCCCAGATGTGCGCCACACCTTCGGTTTGCATGATAAAGGGTAGGTATTTGGCACCTGGGGCGGCCTCGTTTATCGCTGGCCATCCCCCGTCAGGTATGTCACCCAGCCATGACCCATTGGAACGCTGAATAACTGGGTGTTCACTGTCCCATGGTTGGCCATCGAAGTCCACCGAAGCCCTGTTGTATATGATGCGCCGGTTTATCGGCCAGCACCAGGACCAATTAGAGTACAGACCGATCTGATTCAGACTGGCATCCACCGGGTCGCGGTCCTTGGCCCTGTTTCTGCCATCCTCGGTGAACATGCCGGAGTACAGCCAGTTGCCCGAGCAGGTAGAGCCATCAGTCTTAAGAGATACGAAGTTCTTCACCGGGGACTTATCGGCAACGTTGTAGCCGTGTATCTCCATCGCAACTTCATTGGGATCAGCCTCGTCAGCATACTCGCCGGTCGTACGGTAATCCCAGAATAGTTTGTTTATTGGGTCCGCTTTGGGACCGGTTTCCCCAGCGTATTTCTCTTTGAGCTTGAGCACAAGCACGTCGATTATTGCCAGGTCAGACTTGGCCTCTCCTACGGGCTTGACGGCCTTGTATCGCCACTGCGCCCAGCGACCGCTATTGGAGATGCTGCCCTGCTTCTCATAGGAACAAGCCGCCGGGAGGAGAAAGACCTCGGTCTTTATCTTGCTGGAATCGACCGTCCTGGTGGAATCGGTGGACTCTGGGTCTGGCCGCTTCCAGAAGGCCGCCGTCTCGGTCTCAAACATGTCGGAGACCAGCAGCCAATCAAGATTGTCCATGGCGTGGCGTTCGCCCTGAGAGTCAGGGCCGCCTACCGCCGGGTTCTGCCCCCAGACCATCATGCCCTTGACGATCCCTTTCGCCATGGACTCGAAGGTACCTATGTGGGTGTAATCGTGTCCCGAGGTTACCTTGGGCAGATAGTCGAAGGCGAAATCGTTTCCCGCGGTGGCATTGTCCATCCACCACGCCTTGAGGAGGCTGACCATGTACTTCTTGTAGTTCTGCGCCTCGTCACTCAACCACCACCAACTGGCGCTCTTGTCCCCTCCCAGGCCGCTGGGGGTGACAGGGAGCTTCGCTCCCTTGGCCCTATTTATGTAGTCAGTAAGAGTCTGGTCTGTATGGTTCACCATAGATAGGTAGCCGGGGAGTATGTGGGAAAGCAGGCACATGTCGGTGGAACCCTGCACGTTGGAGGTCCCTCTGAGGGCATTGATGCCACCCCCCGCAACGCCGATGTTTCCCAGCAGAAGCTGCATGATGGCGTAGCCCCTGATGTTCTGCGTGCCGTAGGTATGCTGGGTGGTGCCCATAGCATACATTATGGTACCTGCCTTGCCCGGTGCTCCCGTAGCTGCATAGGTCTGACACACGTTAAGGAAGATATCCTTAGGACAACCGGTAACCTCCTCTACTTTATCCAGCGTGAAGTCCTTGTAGTTCTCCCACAGCAGCCTCAACACGCACTTGGGATTCAGGTCACTCCAGTCAGTCCAGGTGTTGTTGACCAACGCAGCATCCACATTAGGATTGGTGGTATTGGCGTACTTCCACGTTGATTTGTCATAAGACCCTATCTTGCCCGGAGCGGGCTCAGTGTTCTGTTTGTAACCGATAAACATCCCCGCGGCACCCGATTCCTTCCAACCCTTGAAACCATCGTTGATAATCAACGCAGCGTTGGTATACTGCGTCACGTAGGTAATATTGTACTTCTTAGCCCTATCCGCCGGGCTCGACGTCTGCATGTCATTCAGTATCCAACGTATCATCCCACCGATAAAGGTGATATCGCAGCCCGACCTCATTGGAGCATAGATGTCCGCTTTCGAGGAAGTTCGGGTGAAGCGTGGGTCAACGCTGATAAGCTTCGCACCGCGCTCTTTAGCCTTGGTGACCCACTTGAATGATATGGGGTGGTTCTCTGCCGCATTGGACCCGATGACCATGATACAGTCGGAATTCCGGATATCGATCCAATGGTTGGTCATTGCTCCCCTGCCGAACGACTCTGCCAGAGCCGCTACAGTAGCAGAGTGTCATATACGGGCGCAGTGTTCGACGTACACCAACCCCAGCGCGCGGGCCATCTTCACAAGAAGGTAACACTCTTCATTGTCCAGTTCACCGCCACCGAAGTTACAAATGGCATCGGTGCGGTTCACGTTGTAGGTGGTACCGCCGACGTTAACGGTGGACAGCCAATCCTCATCCCTGGTCTTCTTTATCCTGTCGGCGACCTGGTCTATGGCCCAGTCCCACGAGACCTCCTCCCACTTGTCGCTATAAGCAGCACGATAGAGAGGTTTGGCCAAACGGTTGGGGTTATCCTCGCCATCAACGGTATGGAACTGAATGAGCGCCTGTCCTTTGGAGCAGAGAGTGCCCTCATTTATAGGATGGTCCGGATCACCCTCAACGTTCACTACGTTGCCGTTTTCGGCAGCTGCTATAGCGCCACAGCCGACTCCGCAATAGCAACAGATCGTCGTCGTCTCGCCGACTTTCTTGTGAAGTGCTATGGACCGAAATGGTGCACCTTTCTTCCAGTCCATCCCCTTAAACAGAACGAAACCGGCTGCGCTAGCTCCGGACACTTTAAGGAAAGACCTTCGACCTATCTCCATAACTTCCCTCCACTTTCGCTAAGATTCTTGCCTGCAAGTTTAGTTGCATCGGCTATAGTTAACGGTTCTCCACCCCTAGCTGATGCAATAACTTGTTAATCCTTGCAAGATTTTAGCATATCGGCCCAGATTTTGTCAACACCTCCCCAAAAAGAATATCGCCGTATTTGCCGACATCATTTGTATCAGAAAGAGACCAGCCTTGTCAAGAGGCTATGGATCAACCTGTTGTAGTGGCATTATGAGCACGGGATATAACGCGAGAAACAGATAGCTCGTCAGCGATATTTCACATTTCTCCTGCTTATAATGACATGGAAAGACAATTTTTATTTCTCACTTCCACCCTTATTCCTAACCGTTATCAGCAAGTGTGCATTATTTACAGCCTCCACAAATGCTACTACTCCGTGATTTTCACGAACCAGAAATAGCGTTTCTGCATCAATACTGATATTGATCTGGTCGACCTNGNTATTAATCAGTTACTTTATCTGNTAGCGTTCCTTTGATAGCTTAGGATTGGCCGCCTATTTAAGGTTCTTACTGACACTGCGCCAATAGTAAAAAAGGCTAGCTGCTCGTAAGTGAATGGGAACAGCAGTCGACAAGAATGCTACGCTGACATAGACCGTGGCCTAGCAATGGCACAATGAAAGCCAACTCGTCGGTGCTTGGCAATAAGATATGTTTCCAGCAGATGGCAGGCATTGAAAGATTATAGTGGGGAATTTAAAATGGAATGGTATAGAAGACCAGCTCTGGTACTGGGCATACTCCTTATACCTTTTCTAGGAGCTTTTGTATGGTACCTAGATTCTAGCAAACCGTGTAAGGTTTTTGGTGAGGTGCACCAGCGGCAAAAAGGCGAGATGCTGCTAAGAAGATGATAGGAGTAGCAGCAAAGAAGCAAGTTCTTCTGACATAGACCGTGGCCATGGAGTACCGTGGCGACAGGTAACTAACAGCGCTAGGAACCAAAAATGGGCCACCTATTGGATGAAGGCGGCAACCGTAGATGGAACGATATTATAAGTCCCAATCGCTCAGAAAAAGACTGTATTATGTAGAGTTAGTTCATATCGCAGAGGGACTTTAGCTATGCTCAGAGGCCGTAGTTACTACTCGTTCTGCATACTGCTGTTACTCTTTGGAATCTGCACATTCTTGTACTATTTCGACGCACTGGTAGACTTCGCCGATTGGGAAGCCTTGCGATGGAATTTCTTCTATACCGTACACGACATACATCGCCTTTTTTTTATTGTTCCAATAGTCTACGCTGGCCACTCCTTCAGGGTCAAAGGAGCATTGATTGTTACACTTGCTGCCTTTATTGCCTTTTTGCCCCGTGCTTTCAGCATATCTCCCTTCCCTGACCCGATGCTCAGGATAGTGCTTTTCACCATAGTTGCCGGCGCAATAGGTTGCTTTACCGGAGTAATACGCAATGAGTTCGAACGGCGCAGATATCTTGAAGCTCTAGTAAGAAGCGAAAAAGATAGGTTTTTAGGCATATTGGAGAGAATGGGAGATGGAGTTATGGTCGTTGGCCCCGATTACAGGATACGCTTCATAAATCCAACTATGGTAAGGGAATTCGGTGAGGGCATTGGCTCCTACTGCTATACATATCTACATGACTTTGATGAGCCATGCGACCAAATCTGCAAACTACCAAGCGTTATAGATGGGGCAGTTGAGGGATTGGAATATAGCTTTCCAGATGGTAGAACCTATGAGGTGATTGCCTCACCCTTTGCTGATTACGATGGGGAAGTTTGCCAGCTTGGCACATTCAGAAACATCACGCAACGCAAGCAGGTCGAGATGGAACTAATCGAACTCAACAAATTGAAATCCGACCTTCTATCCAATGTTTCGCACGAGCTTCGATCGCCACTGACCTCTATAAAGGGGATCATCAGCAGTCTGTTGCAGAAGGATATAGAACTAAGCGATGAAACCTGTGAGATGCTTCTAAAAGGCGTAGGTGAGGAGACGGATAGATTGGCAAGCCTAGTTACCAAACTGCTTGACATGAGCAAGCTTGAGGCAGGTGTCTGGAAACCAGAAAAGGAACGTTTCCATATCTCAGACATTATCAATGAGGCATTGCAGCATCAGAAATGGGTTCACAAAAACCACATCTACGAGACCGACCTCGAGCCCGATTTGCCGGAAATATACGCCGACTATAACCAGATAATACAGGTGCTGACTAACCTTCTGGAGAATGCAGCAGCTTACTCTGAAGAAGCAACCCAGATAACTATCAGAGCTAAGACTGGGGATGGTAATATAGAGGTAAGCGTATCTGATCAGGGTGCGGGAATACCACAGGGGGACTTGGAAAAAATATTCGACAAATTTTATCGTGGGGGCCAGAAACGGCAAAAGCCTGGAGGTATTGGTCTAGGCTTAGCTATCTGCCAGGCGATTATTCTCGGTCATAGTGGGCAGATTTGGGCCGAAAGCGAAGTCGGGCATGGCTCCACTTTTTTCTTTACATTGCCTGCTACACTGCCAGGCATCTAGTAAGGCTTAAAACTAATGGCCAAAAAGACCAGGATTCTTGTTGCTGATGATGAGCCAAAGATACGCATGTTTGTTCGTGCTAACTTAGAGGCCCGGGGCTACGAGGTATATCTTGCCCAGGATGGTATCGAGGCTATAGAAATTGCAGAGCGTGTCCTTCCGGATGTAATCGTGATAGATGTGAATATGCCTCACATGGATGGCATCGAGGCTTGCCGACGGATAAGAGAGTGGGCAAATATGCCCATTATAATCCTGAGTGTAAGAGGAGACGAAAAAGACAAGGTAAGAGCCTTGGATGAAGGAGCTGATGATTATGTCACCAAACCCTTTGGCATAGAAGAGCTACTAGCTAGAATTCGAGTTGCCCTTAGGCGTTCCGCAGGTACAACCATTGCCGCCCCTGTATTCAATGCAGGAGATTTAGAAGTGGATCTATCTAAGCGGGAAGTAAAACGACGAGCACAAATTGTAAAACTAACGCAAACAGAGTATGCGCTACTAGCATATTTGGTATCCAATTGTGGAAAAGTACTAACCCATACGGAGTTACTGCACAACGTATGGGGTCCAGAATATGGCAACGAACGCGAATATGTCCGCGTTTTCATTAGGCAACTTAGACACAAGATAGAGGATGATCCCTCAAACCCCCGATTCATCATAACTGAAGCAGGCCTAGGCTACCGGTTTGTTAAGCCAGAGTAGCATCCGCTAGGCTAGTCACCCGCTCCTCAGAGCCATCTCACAGCTCTGTATCCCTTCAATCCCTCACATTTGGCAATCCTTATAAAATCCTTATGACTTGCCCACATAATTTTATGCCTTCTTTATGCCCCTTTGTGCATAATATTAACAAGACGGTAAGGGAAATCTTCAATGGCTGCGAAAAAGGTGCTGATTGTAGACGATGACTCTCTCATCTCGAGGACGATAGACATGTGCCTGAGCAAGAGGGGACATGATGTCAAGGTCTTTTACAACGGGGTCGACGCAGTCAAATACTTATTTGAAGATAAGCCAGACTCAGTAGTGTTGGATATTAGGCTGCCTGATTGCGACGGTTGGTTCATCGCCAGACTTCTGGAGAAACTTGAATGGTTAGAAAAGGTGCCCATTATTGTGATATCAGTCTTGGAACCTGATAGAAGAGAAATCGCCGAGTTCAAGCCCTATGAGATCGGAAGAGCACACGT